>OLFY01000117.1_pt1 | contig 119285 bp, 95 predicted proteins | sample 1605611 | NCBI WGS metagenome assembly OLFY01 (sample SAMEA3888923, study PRJEB22519) | human gut metagenome | biome: human gut; feature: human-associated habitat; material: faeces | place: Denmark | collected 2011 | reverse complement strand
TGGACTTCAACGCCAAGGGACGTGGCATCGCCATCGTTTCCGAGGACGCCTGGGCGCAGGCCCTGTGCGCGGCGGAATAACAGCATGCCCCCGAAGGAGGGCATTCCTTCGGGGGCGTCTTACGAGTGACTCAAAACTCGGAGGGCGTTGCCCCCCGGGCAGCAGGTGTTGGCGCACTTGCTGCCCTTTCTTATTCTCTGCCTGCCCTATGTGCTTTTGGCAAGGTTTCTTGCAGAAAAGATGCGAGAATCATATTTTTTGTAATTACAAATATTGACAGCTTAACTTTTTTGTAGTTACATATATTCATGCAATACGAATGGGATGAAAAAAAGCGCACGAGCAATCTGGAAAAACACGGTGAAGACTTCGCTGATGTGATTCTGCTTGACTGGAGCCGCGCCCGGATAGAGCCGGACATACGCCATGACTATGGTGAACCACGATATGCCGCCTTCGTCCCGCGCGATGATGGTCGCCTTATGTGTCTCGTGTTCACTCCCCGAGACCGGAGGATGCGCATCATCAGCTACAGAAAGGCAAACAGCCGGGAGAGAAAAAAGTATGAGACGCTATGATGAAAACGGCAAGGAAATGGTCGTCTACACCACTGAAGAGCTTGCGGCGCTCCAGCGTCTCCCTGGAGCCGGTCGGGAAATGACCGACGCTGAAATCACGGCCGCGGCCCTGGCCGACCCCGACACCGTGCCGCCGTCCGCAAGTGATACGCCTTTTACCGGAAAGAGCGGACGTGAGGCGCTTGCTGAACTGTTCCCCCCGGAAACTGTGGAGGATTTGTTGACGCCCCGGCGTGGGCGCCCGAAAGCGGAACGCCCGAAGATCCAGTTTACCGCCAGGTTCGATGCCGATATCGTGGAGCATTTTCGCAGCACAGGCAAGGGCTGGCAGGTACGGATGGAAGAGGTCCTACGCAAGGCCATCGCTATGGGGCTGTGATTTCCCTAAAAAACGCTCATCCTTCCTTCCCTATGACCGACTGCCTGAACGCGGTGTACACGGCGTCCAGGCGGTCGGATTCCTCATTGGACAGAACGCCCTCATCGCACAGGGGGCAGAAATCCCCCCGCATCTCATACGTCAGCTCGCGGCCACGGTAGCGGAACGTCCGGGTACGGACCCCGGGGACCAGTTCCGCGCCGCCGCATTCAGGGCACTTCATATTCCCCCCCCCTTGAAGGATACGACAGGTACGCCGTCCAGCATGGCCAGCCCAGAGGCGCTTTGTCAATCCCGCCGCCCGCCGACCCTCTCCAGATAACGCATGATGCTGGCTTCCGTGACCTGCAGTCCTTTGCGTGAGCCGATACGGATGGCATCCAGATCTCCCCGGGCCACCAGCTTGTAGACGTAGGATGTGCTGCATCCCAGCAAGGTGGCCGCCACCGCCACATTGACACGGCGCATGCCGTGCAGTCTCACGCTACTGTTCTTCGGCATGGCGCCTCCTAATAATTGCTGCCGCGTTGCATGAAGGCTGGCCGGCCGGGAAGCTGTCGCGCCGGCAGGGGCCGGGCCGGCAACGGGCGCTGTTGCACGTTGGGTCTGGCCGGGGCCGGCGCCGCGACCGGTTCCACGATCTCCTGTCGCGGCTGCCTGGACTGCTGTTCGCTCTGCTCCACGATGAGCTGGAAGGAAGGCAGCCAGGAGCCGTCCACACAGGCATCGGCCATCATCACGCAGTCCAGGTAGTGGTTGCTTTTCCGCAGACGCTTCCAGACCAGGTGCCCGTTGCGGTCCCGTTCCAGGACCTCCGCCGTGATCTGCCGTGCGAACGTCTCATCCGTCTTGCTGTGCAGGGTCATGGGCTGATGAGCATCCATGCGCAGGCGCCCGAAGACGAGCCCCTTGAAATAGTGCGTATCCAGCAGATAAAGCCAGAGCCCGCCCGGGATGCGCATGCGGGAGCTGGGCAGGCGGTCGATCATGGTGGCCCGCACCGGCGTATGCGACTCACGGCTCAGGCCCTTGCAGGCGAACAGCCGCCCCTGCCCATGCCGTCGCACGAAGGTGTAGACCTCCTCGGTGCGGGAGACCACGGCATCATCCAGGCGCGTGCCACCGGAGTCGATGCCCGCCCGCCAGATGTGCAGGCTCTGGCCGGCCCGGGGCGACCGCGGCTCAAAGGGGTAACGGGTGTCCATCAGGGCCTGTACGGCCGGCCAGTCCGTCAGGCGACCGTAATCGATGAGCACGGACGACATGTCCGGACGCCAGGCTTTGACCACATACCAGAAACCGCGCGCCTGGACGTCGATGCCGGCCGTCAGGGCCACCGCATCTCCGGGCACGGTCCGCGGCGGCAGCTCCGGATCGACCAGGGAGAGGATCTCTTCCTCCTTGGACTCCATCTCGACCATACGGAACGGCAGGGCCCACATGCCGTTGATGTACTGCTGCTTGGTTGCCGGGGAGTCGGAACGCTCCGCCGCCACCTTTTCGGCCACCACCTCGGAGATACTGACGTTTGCCGACAGGATGGCCGGCAGCAGGAAGCCGATGGAACGCGGCCGGGATACGGGTTCTTCTGCCTCCCAGTGGCCATGCTGCACAGCCTGGTCGCGCAGGTAGTCCGTCCAGAGGTAGCCGCACTCAGCACAACGGTACCGCCCCAGACGGCGTTCCTTGATCTCGCGCGGACTGGCGCCCTTTTCCAGCAGCACCAGACGGTCCTCGATCATGGGCTGGTATGCCTGGCAGGCAGGACAGCGCACCAGGTAGTGCCGCAGCTCATCCATCTCCGAAAGTGCTTGTGCGATGCTGCATTCCTCGCCGCCGATGGGCTTGGAGACGCGAAGGATCTTGCGCTTGCGGGCATAGGAGCGTGTCCGTTCCTTGAATTCGGCCACCGGCACGCCTTGTCCGGCTATCTGCTTGTACAAGGCCTCTTCGTCCAGGAACAAGTCCTGGATGGAGATGGAGGCTCGCTGGCCAGGAGATTGCGCACTGGCCAGAAACAGGGATGTCCCGTCCCGAAAACCAATGCGCTGCGCTCTGACCTTGCCCAACATCCCCCGTACTCCCGGAGAAGACCTGAACATGGGCAACAGCTTGAGCTGGGCCACCTTGCCCATCGCATCGTCGTCCTGCATGGCCAGCATGCGCGGCCCGGGACGGCGGGCGACGCAGTAGCAAAGCGCCGCGTGCATGACCAGGGTCTTGCCTGTCTGGGCGCTGCCGCACACCACCACTTCTTCCACCCCCGGGGCGCTCCAGGCATCCATGATGCCCACCAGATACGGGTTGACGTCACGCCGGTAGCGCCCGCCTGCATGCGGCCCGTCCCGGACGATGAGGTTGCGCGCCGCCCATTCCGAAAGCGGCACATACGGCTGGCGGGCAAAAACATGCCGCTCTCCGGCCGTAAACTGGAATGCCATCAGGCATCCTCTGGTCCGAGATCATCGCCATCCTCGGAACCACCAAAACTCATCTCGCCGCTCCATGCATCCATCCAGTCCGCCGTTTCATCACGCCACCAGTCCATGAAGGCTTCCTGCATGGCCGGATCACCGCGCACGAGGTCGATGATCTCACCGGCCTTACGCAGGCCGAAGTTCTCAATCTCGTTCCTGAAGAACAGGGCCCTCGCCGCCAGAGCTTCCTCCACCTCGCCGCGCGGTACGAGCGTGCCTCGTTCCTTCTCCAGCTTCAGACGGCTGCGCTCGGCATTTATCTTCTTCATCTCCGCATCGGCAGTCAGGCGGCTGACCGTCACATCGGTCAGTTCCCGCTGCTCCTGCCTGGCAAGGGGCTTGAGATGGGCCGCAGCGTAGGCCAGCAGAGCGCCTTCTTCATAGCCGTCAGACGTTCTGGCCACCTTGCCGGCCAGAACGTCCCGGTTGAATTGCGACGTGGAAATCTTGAAGCCGGCATTGGTCAGGAACTCCACGCTCTCCTTCTGGGTCTTGATCACCATCCCCACGAAATCACCTCCCTGTTGCAACCGCCGGATCTCTTCCTCCACGGCGCCCTTGGCCCGCCTGAAGGCCGCGATGTTCTCCTGCGTGGCGTCATCCCGCAGCCGGGCCTTGGCCTGTTCCTTGGCCTTGAGCAAAAACGCCAGGTCACTGGCCGCGCTCTGCCGGGCCAGATCGAGGACATCATTCTGCATCATGTTCCACCTCCTGGGGATAGGGAGCACCGCTGCCGGCCAGCACAGCCACCTTGCCGGTCTGTTCCTGCCAGCGCCGGATGATGACGTCTGCGTAACGCGGATCATACTCCATCATGTTGCAGCGACGGGCCAGTCTCTCCGCCGCGATCAGGGTCGTGCCACTGCCGCCGCAGAGGTCGACGACCAGGCCGCCCCGCGGCGACGAATTGACCAGCATGCGTTCCACCAGGGCCACGGGCTTCATGGTGGGGTGCAGCTCAGATTTTTTGGGCTTGGGCTCCGAGAGGATGCTGCTGGCCAGATCCTCCACCACCAGGTCTTTGCCGCTGATCCGGAGGATGCTGTCGCCGCTGGCCACCTGCCAGACATTCTCGGAGACTTTCTGCACCACGCTGCCGGCGAAATGCTCAAAAAATGAGCGCTGTTTCCTGTCTCCGTACCAGACATGCTTGCCCGTAGGCTTCCAGCCATAGAGGATGGGCTCGTGCTGCCAGTGGTAGTCGCCACGCCCCATGACGAGCTGGTTCTTCTTCCAGATCAGGCAGCAGGAGAGCTTGAAGCCCGCGTGTTTGAAAGCCGCCCGAAAGGCCATGCCGTCACCAGCCTCCGAATGGGCCACATAGATGGCCCCACCGTCCACCAGGACGTCGCAGGCGCTGACCATGAGCCGGCGCAGGAACTGGTCGAATTCCGCAGGGCTCATCTTGTCGTTTTTGATCTTGCCGGCCCGGGAGCTGTAGTCGACGTTGTAGGGAGGGTCTGTCCAGACCATGTCCGCATGCTCACCAGCCATGAGCGTGGCCACGTCCGCAGGCTGGGTGGAGTCACCACACATGAGCCGATGCATGCCCAGCTGCCAGACCTGGCCCACCTGACAGACAGGAGGCTCCCTGAATTCAGGTACGCTATCCGGGTCTTTCTCTCCGGAGGCTACCGCATCCAGAAGGATGGCGTCCAACTCTTTGTCATCGAAACCGGTCACGCTGAGATCTGCCAGAGCAAGGCGAAGCTCGGCCATCTCGATGCGCAGGGACTCATCATTCCAGTCAGCCCACGTGGCGCTACGGTTGACGAGCAGGCGGAACGTCCGGATCTGCGTCGGCGTCAGGTCATCAGCGACCACAACCGGGATCTCCTGCATCCCAAGTTGCACCGCCGCCAGGTAGCGGAGCTTGCCATCTATGATCTCACCGGCAGAACTCACCAGAATGGGAATGCGGAACCCCCATTGCTGGAGGGCAGCAACCATCTTCGGCAGTGCCTTCTCGTGCTTCCTCAGCTCGCGTGCGTAAGGGGAAAGACGCTCTGTCGACCAGGTCTCAATTTTCATATTCCCTCCTAGAACTCTTCTGTATCATTGTATTTTTCAACATCCATGAAATTTCGAGCCGTTACGATGTCGTGTTTGTTGCGAGACAGCCAGACCATGATCTCTGGATGGTCATCCCGGAACTGAAAAAAACGGTGGATCACGCCGGGATTCGCATGGGACCAGGGATAAGGGTAGACGAAAGAAAAGCCGCAAACGTTCCCCTGCGCGTTGCGTTCACGGATGTACTTAATGGGATAGCGCTTCCACATATCCCAGAATTCCAGGATGGCATCCGTGGGACGATCTGGATCTGCGGCATAGGCTGCAGTGGAATCCAGGATCTCTTCTTCCTCATCCACGAAGGTGGCCTCCTGGATCTCCGGTTCCACAACTGCTGGCGTGGCCCTGTCCAGAGTCAGACGCAGCCCCTCCGGGAGCCCGGACAGCAGCCAGAGCCGCATGTCCTCCCCCTTGGCAAAAGCATCCCCCGGGTCCTTCCCCGCAGGGACAGGCCACCTTTTGGCCGTGGGAAACGTCTCCTGCCAGCGTGGCCAGCCCTCCGCCCCCGCGTCATCGGCGTCCAGTGCCACCAGGATCACCAGCGAATCCGTCAGCCGTTTGTAGAGCTGGGCTGGCAGGTTACGCACATTGCAGGTCCCCAGGGCAAGACAATGCACCAGATCGCCGGCCTGCGCGTTGAGCATCAGGGCATCCAGCTCTGTCTCCACTACCACGACGGCTCCCTGCCCATCCCGCAGGGGGGTGGTGCTCTCCAGCCACAGCGGCTGCATTTCGGAGCCCTCGACCACATGATATTTGTGGTCCGGATTGAATTCGGCCCGGTCAGAATCCAGGCGCCTGATGCGCAAACGTCTGACCTCATCATTGACGATTTGAGGGATGACGATCCCGCGCGGCAGCCAGAGGCGCTTGGGCTTGCCGTCATCCTTGAGCACATCCGGCAACCCCCAGGTCGACCTGGGCCTGATAATGCAATTCTTCCCCCGTTCCCCCGGATTGAAACCCAGCCTGTACCGACGGGCCGCTGCGGCATCGATGCCGCGGGCGGCCAACCAGGCCAGATGTTCCTGGCTACGCTGCAAACAGGTCTCTGCCCAGCGCACGAAATTGCCGGCACAGGTCCTCCACGCGGCCACGTCCACATCCTTGGGCCCCGTATTCTCCACAGACTCGAAACGATTTTTCTCCGCCCGCTGGGGCAGGGAGGGCGTCTTCACAGCCCAGGCAGCAGAAGCCACGCCAATGCGCGCACAGGCATCGGCATAGGACATCTTGGCGTAGTCACGCAGGAACTGGATGCCGTCCCCCTTGGCCCCGCATTCCCTGCACCAGTAGTAGCCCCGCCCCTCTCCACGGGCGGGCCAGATGCTGCACCGCTTCGTCCCGCCACAGGCAGGGCAGGTAGAAGACCATTCGCCGGCAGTTTTTTTCTTGGGCTCGAAGCCCTGTTCACGGAACAGATCGATGATATCAGCAGGCATAAGGGGCCCCCGAAAAACATCCTGAAATGTCCTGCAAGATGTCCTGGACATATCCTTTTGTTTTTTCAGAGAAAAAAAGGAAACAGGACAATAGGACATGAGCACAGAATAGATACCCGCCCCATGAAAAAGCATTTCGCATTGGCCCCTCCATGAAGACGTCATATCCTCCTGACGCAGCTATCCTACCGAAAGTAAAAAACTTTCGTTCAGGACCTCGCCCCCTCAAAATGTCCTGGCAAAAAGGAAAGGTCATACCGTCTTGCTCTTGAACTTGTGACCGAAATCGGAGAACTGCTTGCCGTAGTAGTAGGTGTGGCCCCCGACTTTCCTCTTCTCCAGCTTGGCGCCAATCTGGCGCCCGAAGATGTGCATGCTGGGTATGTATTTGGGATTGATATATTTCTTGTACCATTCCTTGAACACCTCATAGAGCTCTGTGGCCTGGATGCGGTCCTCCGGCAGTTGGCTGTCCACCAGGCACTGATCCACGAACACCTGCATGTCGTCCTCATCCACACGGTATTGCTCGGTGGCCTTGGTGATCGCCGCCGGAGCGACCAGCCCTTCTGCCCGGTAGAGCAGACAGCCACGGACCAACCAGGCTAGGATGCCGGGGTACTCATCCTCCAGCTCCCTCTCCAGGTGCGGGTTGCGAGGGAGTTCGAACTCCCCCTTGGGCTGGTCCACGAAACGGAAGGGGAAATTGATGAGCTTGAGCCGTTCCCAGAAAGGCAGGTCATGCGCTGGGGCCGATGGCAGGAAGTTGGTCAGCAGGAACAGGGTATGCGTCGGCCGGAATTCCGTATTCTGCTTGTCCCAGAGGTAGCGCCCGGTCAGAGAGTCAGAGCCGGAAAGCAGCTTGACCTGCGCTGTCGAAAACCGGCGGTTCTCGTTGGTCTCAGAGGCCCAGATGATCCGCATGCCCTTCATGTTCATGATGGTCGGGCTGGCTGAATCGGGGTCTTTGGGGATCTTGCGGTCCAGAAGAAGCTCCGCCGGGACAGGACCCATGTAGGGACCGAGCACCTTCTTGAGCGTCTCCATCACCACCGTTTTGCCGTTACGGCCCCGCTCCCCGTAGAGCATGAGGAACAGGGGCTCCGTGGACTGACCGGTGATGGCATAGCCCAACACTTTGTGCAGCCAGGGCAACACCCCTTCCGAGGCACCGATAATCTGCTGGAGGGTCTCCTCCCAAAGCGGCGCAGGTTCGTGCAGGCCTTTCCACTCCACCGGACAGTAGCGCAGGATGTAGTCTTCAGGTCGTCCCGGGCGATGCTCGCCTGTCCTGAGATCCACCACGCCGTTGGCCACGCCCAGCAACCAGGGGTCTGTATCCCAGACATCCGGCTTGGATATCAGCGGGTCGCTGTTGGCCAGGGTGAACTTCACGCAGGCATTGACCCCCCTGGAGCTGTTCAGCCAGGAGGCCCTTTTTTGCAGGGCCTCTGCTTTCGCTCTCAGATGGTTGGCCCGTTCGTTGTCACCACCCTCACCGGCATCCTTGGCCAGTTGCTCATAGTGGGCAGCGACTTCCCGGTATTTATTTCCCACCTGTTCCACCGACGCCTCGACCATATGAATATGGGTGCTGCGCCAGTGATGATTCTCCCAGCAGTACCAGCTTTTGCTCTCCGGGACATACGTCAGCTTCCCCCGGAACAGGGCGGAGTGCAGGAGCCCATCACCTTTTTCGGAAAAGGTGGCGCACTTGGCCACGAAGTCAGGTGTGATCGCGTCTTTTTTGTCGGCAGATTTCGCCTTCGCCTTTTCAGACTCCACCTGCTTGGCCACGCGATTGGCCATTTCTTGGAGCTGACGGTCAGACTCAGTCATTGGTATCTCCGCAGATATGGTCCCAAAATCCCAGAAAAACTATCCCGAAAAATCCCCGGCCTCTCGGGCGACCGGTTCGGCCCCTCGAGGGGGGGGCTCTGGAAGGACCCGCTGCAGAATGAAGGGAGCAGATGCGGATAGGAGCTTTTGCTCTGTCTTTTTTATAAGGAGGGGTGCGGGGAGGGCAGGCGGCGGCTTCCTGGGCGCGTTGCGCCAAAGAGGTCGCACCAGCACAGCTGGTGCCCCATAGAGATACAGGGCAGGAAAGGGAAGCAATAGATGAAGAACCGCATGCCCATACACGCGGTTCGGTGACAAAATGGTCACCAAAAGAGAACAGCAGGCTACCTCTGCTATGAGGTAACCTGCTGAAAATATATGGTGGGCCCACCAGGACTCGAACCTGGGACCTGCCGGTTATGAGCCGGAGGCTCTACCAACTGAGCTATAGGCCCACGAAGGAAGCGAACTATAGCCGGAAGGCCGCGTCGTGGTCAAGTCCTTCCGGGGGCGGGCCCGGCCCTTGGCCTCCCGGCCGGAGCGCTTTCGGCAGGGAAAGGGGCATCGGGGAAGAAGGGGGCGAAGCTTGCCCGCATCAGGAGCAATCGGAGAGGAGCTGGGGCCCCGGGTGGAGCAGGTCGCGGTCGTAGGGGGCCGCCGGTGGTTGGTTACTGTACGGTGGAAGACCAGGCTGCGGATGATGCCGCAGGAAAAACGACGGTCCCGGTGCCCCAGCCGGGCCATGCGCCACCGCCGGAAGCTGCGGGGCCGTCTTCAGGAAGCAGGCCGCACAAAAAAGCGGGGCTGCCCGTACATGCGGACAGCCCCGTAAACAGGCAGGTATCGCAGCGGAGCGCTACATGGCGCCGCCAGCGTTGAGCTTGCTGATCTGTTCGTCCATGGCCTTCTTCAGGGGCGCGGGCAGGCCCATGATGTCCACGTTGAGGAAGCCGCGCACGATGGTGGAGGTGGCTTCGTCCTCGTCCAGGCCGCGGGCCATGAGGTATTCGATCTCTTCCTGGGCGATCTTGCCCACGGCGGCTTCGTGGGAGAGTTCCACGCCGTCGCGGCAGCTGTCCAGTTCGGGGATGGCATGCACGCGACCGCCGCCCACGATGAGGCCCTTGCACTCCAGATGGCCCTTGACCGGGGTGGCCGAGGCGCCGATGAAACCGCGGTTGATGATGGTGCCGCCGGTGGTCAGGGTACGGGAGATGATCTCGCCGCGGGTGTGGGGCGCGTTGAGGTGGATGGCGCTGCCGCTGTCCACATAGGAGCCCGTGGGCGTCACGATGACCGAGTTGAAGGTGGCCACGGCGCCTTCGCCGTTGAGGTCGATGCGGGGATAGGATTCCAGGCTGCCCACGCTCTTGAGCAGGATGTAGTTGTTCTGGAACACGCCCCCGGCTTCCACCACGCCCGCCGAGCGCGGCCGCACGGTGGTGGAGTCGCCCCAGTTGTGGATCATGGTGAAGGTGAGCTTGCCGCCCTTTTCCACATAGTATTCGGTGATGCCCAGATGCGCGGCGTCATTGCTGTGCTGGGAGGTGGCGCAGCCGCCCAGGATGTTGAGCTCGGCGCCTTCTTCCACCACCACGATGTTGTGCACGGCCTGTCCGGCGGCATTGCCCTTGATGAACATGCAGGACTGCACGGGCTGGCTGATCTTCACGCCCTTGCGGGCACGCACGAAGTAGCCGCCGTTGAGGTGTTCGTAGGCCATGCGGGTGATCTCGTCCTTGTTGGGATCGAGCAGCTTCCAGTAGTACTGCGGCAGGCCGTCGAACTTTTTGAGGGCCGCGCGGATGTCCATGAGGTCCAGGCCTTCCTGCCGGGTGGTGCAGTGCACGTCGGCATGGTTGAGCTGCATGAAGGCACCGCTGACCTTGTTGTCGTGCACGTCGATACCGGCCAGGACCAGGCGCTGCTGGTCTTCCTGGGGCAGACGGGTCAGATCTTCGATGGGGGCGGCATTCTCACCGCCGCTGAAGTTGAAACGGGAAAGGTCGATGCTGCTCATACCAGGGGAGCCTCCGCGATTTTGCCGTACATGTCGCCGGCCAGGCAGCGCAGGCATTCCTGGTAGCCGTGCTGGGCGATATGGTCGAGGATGACGCGCGGGCGCGCTTCACAGCAGAGCTTGCCGTGATACATGACCTGTCCGCGGTCGGCGTTGACGTATTCAAGGATATGGCCGGTGTGGGTGATGATGAGCCCGCTGGTGGAACGCTGGCGACCCTGCTCGCGCAGGGTGGCGCTACAGCAGTCGGGCACGCCGTCCAGCAGCTTGCGCACGGTCTTGCCCACCAGGGCCATGTTTTCCAGGTCCACGCCGGATTCCGGCTCGTCGAAGAGCAGCAGGTTGGGCTGCTGGGCCATGAGCTGCAGCAGCTCGGAACGCTTGATCTCGCCGCCGGAGAAGCCGGCGTTGACGTCGCGGTCCAGGAAGGTATCGAAATGCACGCGCTTGGCCATGGCGGGGATGTCCATCTTGCGGCCGCGGCCGCACAGTTCCACCATCTTGCCCGTGGGCAGGCCGTGGATGGTGGGCGGGCGCTGGAAGGACATGCCGATGCCCAGGCGGGCGCGCTCGTACATGGGCGCGTAGGTGATGTCGTGGCCCTTGAAGATGATCTTGCCCCGGGTCACCTCGTAACCGGAAAAGCCCATCAGCGTCATGAGCAGGGTGGTCTTGCCGGAGCCGTTGGGGCCGAACAGGATAAAGGTTTCGCCCGCTTCCACCTTCAGGTCGATGCCCTTGAGCACCGGCGTGCCGTGGACGGAAACGTGCAGGTCTTGGATCTCAAGCATTGTTTCCCTCAATTATGCCGGAAGTCCTCTCCCGTGCGGGAGCCCGGCAGGCTTTCTAGTCCTGGGGGTCGGTTTCGCCCAGATATTCCATGACGTCGTAGTGCACATGGTCCAGCACGTGCGTCAGGTAGGAGACGCATTCGTCGCCCACGGCATGGCCCAGCAGGTCCACGATGAACGCGGCGCGCTTGGCGTTGACAAGGGCGACATTGCCGGGATCGCCGTCATCGGGGATGGCGCTGACGGCTTCGTGGAAGGCCACGAGGTCATCTTCGGTCAGGTGCTTGATGGGCTGGGGCTCGTCGTTGATGTAGGGGACGCCTTCCCGCAGTTCCAGCATGACGGGATTGCCGTGCATGATCGCGATGCAGACTTGCATGATATTGATACCTCGCTGTGAAGTTGGGGGCATAGTGGCAAACTTGGACAGGCATGTCCAGTAGGGCCCCTGTTTCGGAACGCGTGCTCGCTGCGGGCCGGCGGACCTTTCCCCCCGCTGTAAAGATGGGGTCGCGGCGGCAAAAGGCAAGACCGCTCCCGGCCGGGCTCCGGGATTTCGGGCAAAAAAAAGGCCGGGGCAGGGCCCCGGCCTGGAAAGGCGTGCTCAGACTAGCTCAGCTGGGAGATCAGGGTCTCCTTGATGGAGTCGATGGTGCCTTCACCGTTCAGTTCGATGTATTTGGTCTTGCCTTCGGCGGCCAGGTTCTTGAAGAAGTAGGCCGCGGCCAGGGTGCCGTTCTCGGTGTTGTAGTAGATGTCGTGGCGCTTGTTGATGGCGGCTTCGTCCTGGTCGTCGGAACGGGTGGAGAGCTCACCACCACAGACGCGGCACTTGTCACCGTTGGGCTTGATGGCGTCGATGAAGATGTTGTTGGGATGGTTGTTGTTTTCCTTGCACAGGCGACGGCCCATGATGCGGTTCTTGGCGATCTCGCGGGGCAGCAGGATCTCGATGACGTAGTCCAGTTTCAGACCTTCGGCCTGCAGGGCTTCCCACAGTTTCTGGGCCTGCACCATGTTGCGGGGGAAGCCGTCCAGCAGCCAGCCGTCCTTGCCCTTGGTCTTCAGGGTCTCCAGCACCATGGGGATGGTGATGTCGTCGGGCACCAGGTCGCCGCGATCGATGTATTCCTTGGCCTTCTTGCCCAGCTCGGTGCCGCCGCCGATGTGTTCACGGAAGATGGCGCCGGATTCGATGTGAGCAAGATTGTACTTAGCTTTGACCAGGTTGCCCTGGGTGCCCTTGCCGCTGCCGTTGGGACCAAAGATGAGGATATTCATGGCGCTTCTCCTTATTGAGACGGACCGTTGTTGGGTTTGTGCAAAAAAGAACAGATAGAGCCTGTCTACCCTTTGCAGGCGGTTCTGTCAACGGGGGCGGGGAAAGTGCAAGGCCTTTTCCCGCAGGGGAAGGCCTTGCCGGGACCGTGATGGGACAGTCCCGGGCGCGGGATCAGCGGAACAGGTTCCAGGTGCCCTCCATGACCCCGCCCAGCAGCTCGAAGATGCCGTGGGTCAGGCTGGTGACGGCGTAGAGGATGGCCGTCCCCGCGCTGACCGAGGTCTTGGGATCATGGAGCTTGCCGGTCACGCGCACGGGGAATTCCTGCATGCGGTCGGTCTTGACGAAGAGGTTGCAGTCCAGATCTTCGTTGTTGAAGTCGATGCGGCCGCCGCCGCGCACGCGCATCTCGGCATCCTGATAAAAGATGTTGCTGCTGCGGGCCACACCGCCCTGCATGTTGCCCGAGGCGCTGAGGCGCTGGAAGCGGGTGGGCTTGCCGCCGGGCCGCCCGGCCTTGTCGCGGTTCTGGTAGCTGCCGTTGATGATGGCCACGCCCCAGGTGCCGGAAAGGGCCGCGGGCATCTGGCCGTCACCGGTCAGGTGGGCGCTCATCTCCGATTCCACCGAGGCCAGGCCCCGCACGGCGCGTTTGTCGTTGCGGTCGTTGCTGGCGGCGTCGAGGTTGATGTTCAGGGCCCGGACCTTGGTGGTGTAGCTCAGGCCCTTGTCGAAGCGGAAATCGCCCGAGGCACGCAGGCGCGAATTGTAGAAGTTGCCTTCCAGCGCAGGCACGGAAAGGTGACCGCCCTTGAGGCTGAAGCGGGTGGTCATCTGCTGCATGCGCAGGCGCATGAAGCGCACCCTGTCCACGTTCAGGCTGCCCTGGGCATCGAAGGACTTCATGAAGCGCAGGTCCCAGGGGGCGCCCGGGGCCTTGCTCCGTCCCTTGCTGCGGGCCTGGTCGGGGAAGAGCTCCGCCAGCAGGCGGTCCAGATCGAATTCCGCGGCGTGCAGGCGCAGGTCCAGCTGCGGCGTGCCGCTCCAGGTCACGGCGGCCTCGCCGTCCACCTGCTGCCAGCCCAGGCTGCAACGCAGATCCTTGAGGCGCAGGCTGTCCGGGGTGCCGGAGGCCGTGCCCTTGAGGCGCAGGCTGTTGAGGGAGGCGGGCAGGGAGGCGGGCGCACTGCCCCGGATCTGCCGGAGGCTGTGCTTCAGGTCGCGGACGGCAAGATCCACGGTCCCGCCCCAGGTCAGGCCGTTGCGGCCGTTGGCGGCTTCCAGATCGCCCTTGAGCTGCAGGCCCAGCGCCGAGAGCGTGGCCTTTTTCAGCTTCAGCCCGGCAGGGCCCGCGCAGCTGAACACGCCGTCGGCATCCAGATCCATGCCCTGGGGCAGCAGATCCTTTTCAAGGGACGGAAGGTGCAGGCGCAGGGAGCCGGGCAGATCCTGCCAGGCCACGAATTCCTTGCCGCCGAACCAGACGAGGCCGTCCAGCTTCTGGGTCAGGGTAAGGCCCTCGTTCTCCAGCGAGACCGTCCAGCGGCCTTCGAAACCGGCCCGGGCCGGAGTGGGGCGCAGGTCGCGGCGGGCGCTTTGCAGGTCGAGGCGCAGTGCGAGCTTGTCGAAGGGCAGGCTCTTCTTGCCGCCTGCGGGCAGCAGGCCCTTGCTGCCCCCGGCCGTGACCGTGCCGCGCATGCTCTTCAAAAACACGTCCAGGTCGCTGCCCCGGCTGTTGATGGCCGCCTGGGCGGACAGCATGCCGCGCCGTACGGGGATGAGGTCGAAATCCTTGACCAGCTTGCTGCCGTGGACCTTGTCCAGGCGCAGGTCGATGTCGAAGGTGGGCATGTCCGAGGGACCGCCGATGGCACAGCGGCCCTTGATGCGGCCTTCATAAAAGTCGCCCGTGGCGCGGATCACGGCCGTGCCGTTGCCGGCCTTGTCCGGCGTGCCGGGTTCGATGACCACGGCCGCGCCGCTGATGGTCACCGGGCCGTAGTGCACGGTGCGGGCATTGAGGCGGATGTCATAGCCGATGTGCAGGTCCGTGGCGGGATCGGGCGGCGGCAGCGGCGTGGAGCGCGAGGCCCGCAGGCTGGTCAGGGGACCGTGCGGGAAATAGACCTGCAGGGGCAGGGTGCCCACGGCTTCCGGGATGGCCCGGCCCAGCTCCACTTCCGGGGCGGTCAGGTCCAGGGCCACCACAGGTTCGGCCCAGCGGGCCACACCGCCGGAACCGGTAAAACGGGACCCCGAAGCATGGGCCACGATATAGGGCACGCGCAGACCTTCCGCATCCAGCTCGAATTCCAGCAGGCTGTCCGTGATGTTGTCCAGGGCCATCTGCAGGCCCGGGGCCAGCCCGCGGGCAAAGCCCAGCCAGCGGGTCAGGCTCAGACGGTGGGCCTGCAGGCTGCCGTTGAGGACGGGGCCCCGCTGTTTGTCGAGGATCAGGTTGCCGTCGAGGGTGGCGCTGTCTTCGCCCAGTTCCAGCCGGATGCGTTCCAGACGCACGGGCGGACGTGTCCCCCCCACTGCGGGCAGGCCGGGCTGGGGGGCCACCTGGGCTGCGGGGGCGTCGTTTGCGGCGGCATCGGCGGCCGGGACTTTGGGATCGGCCGGGGCGGGAGGCGTTGCCGGGCGTTCCTTCCCGGCGGCGGCCAGCTCCTGCGGATCGGGCAGGAAGACCTCGCGCAGCATGCGCCGCACCGAGGCCTGGGGCGCGTTCCTGTCCTGCAGCAGGCGACCGGCCACGGCAAAGGGGATGGGCTCGTCGTCCTGCATCAGGTCGCCCTGGATGTCATGATCCAGCTGCCAGCCCGCGGCCGTGGCCGTGAAATCGAGGTTCGTGCGTATGCGGGGCAGATGGGGCGGCAGGTGCAGCAGGGCACGCAGGCGCAGGCGGGGCGTATCGCTCAAAAAATGGAGCGGACGGCTGCGGCCCTCCACGAGCAGGTTCTCCAGGTCGAGCACGGGCGTCTCGTCCCCGGCGGCAAGGTTGCGGATCAGGCCCGCCTGCAGTTTGCCGCGCACGTCCTGAAGGCCGCGCAGATGCAGCACGCAGGAAAGGTTGCCCGCGCGCAGGGAAGACGCGTCCCGGGCCTGGAAGGAGAAATTGCCCTGGTCTATCTCTATCTGGAGGGTACCGGGCAGCAGGCTTTCCAGCCGGGCCAGGCCCCCCGCATCGCTGCCGCCGCCCCCGGTGGCGGAGGTCAGCTGCCGCAGGTCCAGCGTGGGTAGCGGCAGGGTTCCGGAGAGCACGGGATTTTGCAGGGCCACGTATTCCAGTTCCAGCCGCCCCTGCAGCAGGGCCGTCAGACGGGGACGCAGGCGGGCCGTGCGCACGGCGATATCCAGCTCTTTGCTGCGGATGCGCACGTCGTCGGCCTGGACGGCCGGAGGCAGCCAGGAGAGCCCGATGGATCTGACATGCAGGTCGAGCCCCGTGCGCCGGGTGAAGTCTTCCAGCAGGGCATGGGTGATGGCGACGGAATTGTGCTGTACATAGACCATGGCCGCGCCGGCCAGCACGAGGATGCCCAGCAGCAGGGCTGCCAGACAGCGGAGGAAAAGACGCAGGCGGCGGGATGGTTCGGGCATGGCAGGAAGGCTGCTTGACGATGAAAAGGGGCGAGGCTAGGTTGACGAAGCGCTCTTGCGGCGCGCGGAAGGCACGGCAAAAGACCCGCCGGAGGGAAGCCCGCTTCCGGGCAAAAAACGGATGACAGGCCTAACGGCCGCTATCCATGTGCAGGTCAAGGCCCGGATCGACCACCGGCGTGCGGGGCGCGGCCTTTTTGGCCGCAGGCGCATCGAAACTCAGATGCAGCAGGGGATCCTGTGCCGCAGGCGTGGCCTGCACGGCCGTTTCGGCCAGTTTGGGGGCAGGGCAGCCCAGGGCATCCAGGCGGGCTTCCATGGCGCGCAGCAGCACGCGCATCTGGGCGTGCTCGTCGCGCAGGGCGCGGTTCAGGCGTTCCTGGCTGCGCAGCATGTAGAACTGTACGGCAAGCATGCCGAGAAAACAAAGAAAAATAAAGAGCATCAGGGAAAACATGGGGCGGCCTCGCGGATATTCTGGCGGCCGTCGTGCCCATGTTTCCGGGGCTGGCCGCAGCTCCGCTTATATACATTCGGACGCGGCAGGGCAAGATGCCGCAAGGAAGGAAAATGGCAACAGCAAAAATCGAACCGCATATGGTCATGGCCGATGCCCAGGGCAACATCTATGATGATCCCGACCTGCTCATGGTCTGCCGCCGCGGCGAGGAATGGGGCACGCCCCGTCCTGACGAACTCATGCCCCTGCCCGAGGAGAGCGAGCTTTTCCTCCTGCCCGGACGCCGGGCCGTGGGCCTGAACCCCGAGACCGGCGAGATAGAGTGCACCGAAGATCTGGCCGTGGCCGCCTTTGCCGCTCCGGCCCACACGCTCTCCGCCCATCCGGCCTACACCAGCGATGCCGACGCCCCCCTGCTGCCCCTGTTCGCCTATGGCGCCGTGGGCTTTGCCAAGGGGCGCTTCTACATCTGCGCCCGCAAGGTGGATGCCGACCAGCGTCAGGAGTTCCGCCACATCCCGCGTTCCCGCATCGAAAAGAACGTGCGCGCCCTGCTGCGCCAGTTCCCCAAAAACCGGCTGGTGGGCCACATCCTCGAAGACTGCGTCATGAAGTACGACTGTCCGGCGGCCCGCAACTTCGCCCTGGGCCGCTTCGAGGCGCCCCTGCCCAGCTCGCGTACCTGTAATGCCCGCTGTGTGGGCTGCATCTCCGAGCAGGACAAGGATTCGCCCATCAACGTGACGCCCCAGTGCCGCCTGACCTTCACGCCCACTCCCGAAGAACTGGTGGAGGTCATGAGCTTCCATGCCGGCCGCGAGACGAAAACGCCCATCTATTCCTTCGGACAGGGCTGTGAGGGCGACCCCCTCATGAATCCCGACCTGCTGGTGGAGAGCGTGCGCCTGTTCCGCAGTCAGGGCGGTGTGGGTACGGTCAACTGCAATACCAACGCCTCCCGCACCGAGGCCGTGGAGCGTCTGGCCAAAGCGGGCCTTTCCAGCATCCGCGTCAGCCTCAACAGCGCCCGGCCCGAAGTCTACGAGCGCTATTACCGGCCCCACGGCTACAGCTTCGACGATGTGCGCCGCTCCATCGCCGTGGCCCGGCAGAACGGCCTTTGGGTCTCGCTGAACCTGCTCTTCTTCCCCGGTGTCACCGACAGCGAGGGCGAACTGGAAGCCCTGGCCCGCCTGGTGGGCGAGAACGGCGTGAGCATGATCCAGTGGCGTAACCTCAACATCGACCCCGAATGGTATCTGGGCCTCATGCGCGGCATCGACCACGGGCCCATCATGGGCCTCAGCCTGTTCATGAAGCGCCTGAAAAAGCTCTGTCCCTGGCTGCGTTTCGGCTACTTCAACCCCTATGTGGGCGAGAAGGCCGAGCTCACGGCGCCCCTGCCCGGGCAGTGGCAGATGCCTGACCTCTCCGTGGCCGATGCGCCCCTGGCCGGGCCCGCCCAGGAAGATGGCGCCGGGGATGCAGGAGAGGAAGCCTAGTTTTTTGAAAGGGGAGCTTGGGTGGTTTTCCGGGGGAGGAGGGCGCTTTTGAAAAAGCGTCCCCCTCCCCCGGGCCCCCTTTCCCCGTAAAACTTTTTTCCGGAGTGGACGGCAGGTCTCCGCCTTCGGCTTGCGGGAAGAGTTTTTGTCCCATGACCGGGAAAGGGGGGGCCGCCCAGCGCTTTCCGGGTCGGCAAGAGGGGCGGATGGCCACGGAACCGTGGCGGCACGACCGCTGCCGGGCCACGGCAGGCTACATAAACAGGCGGTCGGCATGGCGGCCGATGCTCCCTTCAGAAGGAAGGTGCATCCGGGAGGGGAAGGGCACGCGGTCAGATAGGCGGGGATGTCCATACTGGGAACAAGCCGTCACCGGTAGGCCGACGTATTTGTCCCGGGCGGGATCTTTTGAGGAAAAGGAATGTTTTTAGCTGGATGCGGATATTTTTCAACAAAGGCATGTCTTGTGCTTGACGCGCGTCCTGTTCTTTTATATCTTCTTTTTGAAATTGAATTTCTTTTTCTAACATCCAACGGCGGCCATGCCGCCAGGGAGTTGTCATGAGCAAAGTCCTGATCGTTTTTGGTTCCAGCACCGGCAATACCGAGGGCATCGCCCAGAAACTGGAAGAGATCATCGCCGCCGCAGGCCATGACGTCACGCTGAAGAACGCCGCCGACGTGGACGCCGTCGGTCTGGCCGAAGGCTATGATGCCGTGCTGCTGGGCTGCTCCGCCTGGGGCGATGACGATCTGGAGCTGCAGGACGATTTCATCCCTCTTTATGAAAACATGGAAGCCATGGGCCTTTCGGGCGTCAAACTGGCGGCCTTTGCTTCCGGCGACAGTTCCTACACGCATTTTTGCGGTGCGGTGGACGCCATCGAGGCCAGGGGCAAAGACCTGGGTGCGCAGATCGTGGCTGAAGGGCTGAAAGTGGACGGTACGGTCAGCGATGCCCCTGACGCCGTGCAGGAATTTGCGGCCGCTGTTCTGGCAGCATTGTAGCCGCAAAGGGACCCCGGCCTTCGCCGGGGTGCGTCCTGTGCCTTGCGCGGAGTCTGGCCATGGACTCCGCGCTTTTTTTATCCGCTCCCGTCTTCTGTGGTTTCGTATCCCGGGCCTTGCCAGCCGCGGACAAACATTGTAGCGTGCCGCCATCATCATCTTTGTTGTGGAGGTCTGTATGGCGATCCTTGTTTGCGGCGGTGCGGGCTATATCGGTTCCCACGCGGTCCATGCCCTGGCAGCGGCAGGTCAGGAAGTCGTGGTGGTGGACAATCTCCAGACGGGCCATGCCGCCGCCGTGGCGGGCAAGGCTGCCTTCGTGCAGGGCGACATCCGCGATGCCGCCTGTCTGGACGATATCTTCCGCCGCTTCCGCATCGACGGTGTCATGCACTTCGCCGCCGATTCCCAGGTGGGCGAGAGCATGGTCAAACCTCTCAAGTATTTCAACAATAACGTGGGCGGCATGCAGAGCCTGCTGGAAGCCATGGTCCGCCATGGCGTGGGCCGCATCGTCTTTTCGTCCTCGGCCGCTGTCTACGGCGAGCCCGACAGTGTGCCCATCAGCGAGGATGCCCCCACCCGGCCCACCAATCCCTACGGGCACAGCAAACTAATGATGGAAGCCATGATGCGCTGGGTCTCGGCGGCCCATGGCATCCGCTACGTTTCCTTGCGCTATTTCAATGTGGCCGGGGCCCTGGCCGACGGCAGCATCGGTGAGGACCACAGCCCCGAGAGCCATCTCATCCCCCTGGTGCTGCAAGTGCCGCTGGGCCAGCGGCCGCACATCATCATCTTCGGTGATGATTACGCCACGCCCGACGGGACCTGCATCCGTGACTACATCGCCGTCACCGATCTGGTGGACGCCCATGTGAAGGCCCTGGACCATCTGCAGCGCGGCGGTGATGACCTTATCTGCAACCTGGGCAACGGGCAGGGCTTTTCCGTGCGCCAGATCGTGGACTGCGCCCGCAAGGTGACCGGTCACGATATCCCCGTGGTCATGGGGCAGCGGCGCGCGGGCGATCCGGCCCGTCTGGTGGCTTCGGCCCGCAAGGCGCAGCAGGTGCTGGGCTGGCAGCCCCGACTGGGCGTGGAAGCCATCATCGAATCGGCCTGGCGCTGGCATCGGGAACACCCCCACGGCTACGGCGAGCGGCAGTAAGGCGACGTTTTCGGAGCGTCGGCCATGTCCGTTCCTGCTGCGGAGGATCCGCAGCAAAGGGCGGAAGGCGCAGGCTGATCTATCGGGAAAAGATATCGTTTTGTGCAAGGGAGGCGTGGGCCTCCCTTTTTTTATGCCTTGTTCGGGCTTGCTTTTCTTTGAAGGCACCGCTATCTTAAGATTGATAACTTATATTGATAAGGAGGTGCCATGTACGGCTATTCCTGCGCGCGACGCGCCTTTTCCTTTTTCATCCTGACGCTGGCCCTGGCCGTTGCCGGGACCGGTGCTGTGGCTGCGGAACTTTCCCGCCCCACCTTTGACCCCTTACGGGAGAAAGCCCCCATGAATGACAGCGGTTTCCGGATCATTGCCCGCGGCGATGCCGCGGTGCCGCCCCTAACGCCCCGCGAGGCGGACATCATCCTCCGCAAGGCCACGGAAGCCCCGTGGTCCGGTGAATACGAAAAGAATACGGCCGCCGGGACCTATTTGTGCCGCCAGTGCGGTGTGGCCCTGTACCGTTCGTCGGACAAGTTCGATTCCGGGTGCGGCTGGCCTGCCTTCGACGATGCCCTGCCGGGCATGGTGCGTCGCCAGCCCGATGCCGACGGCCACCGGGTGGAGATCGTCTGCGAGCACTGCGGCGCCCATCTGGGGCATGTTTTTGAGGGTGAAGGCCTGACGGCCAAGAACACCCGCCACTGCGTCAATTCCCTGTCCATGCGTTTCGCGCCTGCGGGCAGCGAAAAGGAAAAGCTGGGCCTGGCCCTGTACGAGCTGGTGCGCAATACCCAGGTGGCCGTGCTGGCGGGTGGTTGTTTCTGGGGCGTGGAAGACGCCCTGAGCAGGCTCCCCGGCGTGGTGGACGTGCGCTCCGGATATACGGGCGGCCATACCGACAGGCCTTCCTATGAGGACGTCTGTCGGGGCGATACCGGCCATGCCGAGGCCGTGCTGGTGCGCTTCGATCCCAAAAAGATCAGTTATGAGGCCATCGTGCGCCGCTTCTTCGAGATCCACGATCCCAGCCAGCTGGACAGGCAGGGGCCGGACGTGGGCAGCCAGTACCGTTCCGCCATCTTCTGGCTGGACGAGTCCCAGAAGCGGACGGCCCAAAAGCTCATGGATGAGCTGCGCGGTCTGGGATATGACGTGGTGACCCGTCTGGAAAAGGCCGGGGCCTTCTACGAGGCCGAGGCCTATCATCAGGATTTTGCCCGCCGTACGGGCCGGGGCGGCTGCCATCTGGCCGTGCCCCGTTTCGAGCGCCGCGCTGACGGCAGCCCGCGCTAGGGAAATGTCCGCGTATCCATAAAATAAAAGGCAGGCACGCCGGTGATGGTGTGCCTGCCTGTTTCATGCTTGCAAGGAGATGCGGGAGACCGGCTCGTGTCTTTTTCCTGAAAGGATGCCGGAGCTCTTTTCAGGGGTTGGGGAAAGGGGACTTGCAGGGACGGCTCCCTCTCTGCCAGGGATCGGAGACTTTGGCCTGTCGCGCCCGTGTCCGCTGGCATGGTGCAAGCTGCGGGTAGCGCAGCTCCAGGGAGCCTTGTCCGGGAAACGTCCTTTCCTTGTCTCAGGCCTTGATGCGCCGGACCAGCGGCGCCAGACAAAAGATGGCCACGCCCACCACCACGATGGGCGACAGGGCCCAGCGCAGGTCGAACTGGTGGGAAAGGAAGCCCACCATGGGCGGGCAGCCCAAAAAACCCAGGAAACTGAGGGACGAGACCAGCGAGATGGCCACGCTGGGCGGGACGCGCGTGGACTTGCCCGCCAGGCTGTAGCAGAGCGGCACCACGGAGGCCATGCCGAAGCCCACCAGGGCCAGCCCCGCCGTGGCGGGCAGCAGGTCGGGCCAGAGCAGGGCCAGGCTCAGACCGGCGGCGATACAGAGACCGCTCAGCTGGAGCACGGGCGTGACCCCGAAGCGGTTCACCAGACCGTCGGCCAGCAGGCGTCCCGTGACCATGGCGCACATGCAGGCCAGATAGCCGGCGCGGATGAGGCTCTCGCCCGGCTGGACCACCTGGGCGAAATAGACGGAGCTCCAGTCATACATGGCGCCTTCCGTGGCCATGCTGCCCAGGGCGATGCAGCCGAGCAGGGTCAGATAGAGGTCGGGACGGAAGGAACGCTTCCCGCTTTCGGGCGCTGCGGCACCGATGCGCACTTCCCGGGGCATGGTCCAGGTGCGCAGGCAGCACAGCGTCGCCAGCGTGATGACGAGGATGGCGGCAAAGTGGGGCAGGGGCGCCACGCCCAGCGGCGCCACGATGGAGCCGATGATGCAGCCCGCCACGCCGCCCAGGCTCCACATGCCGTGGAAGGTAGCCATGATGCTGCGGCCGTAGAGCGTCTCCACGCCCACGGCCTGGGCATTGAGGGAGATGTTGAGCATGTTGTTGGCAAAACCAAAGCCCAGCAGGGCAGCGGCCAGCCAGTGCGGGCTGCCGGCCAGGGCCAGGGAGAGCAGGGCACAGGGCATGAGCATGAGCCCCAGCATGATGACGCGGCGGCTGCGGAAACGGCCGATGAGCCAGGCCGTGGGGGCGATGGAGAGCATCTCGCCCAGCGGGGCGGCCAGCAGGACGCTGCCCAGGGCCGCGTCGCTCATCTGCAGGGCGGCCTTGATGTCCGGGATGCGGACGGCCCAGGAGGCGAAGACCATGCCCATGACGAAGAAAAAGGCATTGATGGCGGTACGATAGAAAGCCCGGGGCGTGCGCGGCAGGATGCGGGCCGCGGCCAGGCGGGGAGTGGAGATGGTCAGTTCCATGACGTATCCTCGATGAAAGCGGATGGCGCTCTCCAAGACTGTTTGAGCGCACAGACACCGTGTAGACTCTTTGCCCTGCCTTGAAAAGAGGCTGGCGGGGGGCTGAAAAAATTTTTTCTGCCGGGACCGGGGCAGAGGCCCCTACGGAGCGTGCGAGACCGGCCTGTATGGCCGGAGGCGCGGTAGGGCATGGACAGATCGGGAAAATGTCCGCATGATGCGGGGCATCATCCCTCTGGATAAGGATATGATATGAATAAGCATATGACTCCCATTTTTCTGTACCTCAACGAGCGCTTCGGCCCGGATGCCGTCCAGGCCGAGGGGGAAGACCAGATCAGCCTGGCCGTGGATGAGCGCCTCATCCTTCTTCATCATTTCGAGGTATCGGAAAAACTCCTCATGGCCACGGGCATCGCCCCTCTCCCCGAGAACGGCAGGGAACAGCTTTGCCTCGCCCTGTTGCAGGGGCAGTATTTTTTCCACAAAACATCGGGCATGACCCTGGCTGTGGATACGGAGGCAAGGTTCGTCGTGCTCCAGCTTTGTGTGGATGCTGATGCGAAACTGATGGATGACTTTGCCACCATCCTGGAAAATTTCGTACATGTCGCGGCCTACTGGGCAGAGACATGCCGCCGGCTGGGCGAGGGGGCGGCGTCCCCGTCCGCCGAAGTGCCTTTGGATTTGCTCACCAGCGGCCTGCGCGTCTAGCCTACAGGAGCCACCATGCCGAAGACCGTCAGCAACACTCCTTCCGTCTATTCCTTCCTGCGCATCGCCGACGATGCGAGCATACCGGACAACGCACGGGTCACGATGGATGGGAACAGTCCCAAGGCCGTCTCCCACATCACCTTCCAGTCCACGAACCAGCGGGCCATGCAGACCTTCCTGCGCTCCATAGCCTATGAATTCGGGCAGGGCGTGGCCGATATCGCTACCCGGGAGCTCCGGAATGCCATCACTACTTCCAGTCCGCTGACCGCAGGCAACGTCCGCAACGTCAAAAGCCTGCTGGAGAGGAATATCCACAAGCAGCTGTCGCTGGACTGCTTCCTGCATGGCATCAATACGGCCACAGGGCGGTTCGATAGCGGCAGCGGTTTCCCCGCCGAGTTTGAGCGCCATTGCGCCTCTCTCGAACAGGCACTGGGGGCCCCCATCCCCGCCCCGCTGAAGGGCGAGCTGTGCAACGAGGTCCTCAGAGATTTTTTCAGCTGTTATCAAAAACTGGAGATCCGTGACTGCACGCCGGAAAAAATGGCTTCCGACCTGGTGGAGCGGACCGTGCTGAAAAAACTGCTGGCCTGCGCCTCCAGCGGCCTTTTGGGCCTGCCCGGTCCCGTGGAGGACAAGATAGCTGTCGTGCGGGAGTGTTATGGTCAGGGACGGCTCCTGGAGCCGGGCCTTGTTTTGCATCGGCTGCCTTCGATCCGCTCCCGCTTCCAGGAAGGCCCGCTTTCCCTGGAGACCATCTGGCAGGGCTGTTTCGGCCGCCCCATGCCCGAGGGCCTGAAGCCCTGGGACGGGACGCTGGAGGCGGCTTTTTCCCGGGAGATCGTGCAGGCGCTCGGTTTGCAGGAACGCCCGGATACACTGGGGCTTGCGGAATCGTTGACGGGGTGCATGGCGCCCGACAAGATCATCGGGATGTTCGACGGCACGCTCTCCCGTCTTGGCCTCACCGACTTCCTGAATCTTCCCCGGGTCTCCTTCGAGCCCTATCCCTCTCTTTCCGGTCTCGAGGCCTTTCGCAAGGATGCCGCCCGGGAGTTTGTCTCCGTTCCTTTTCCGGCCCATGTGGGACGGACTTCCTGCAAGATCGAGCCTAGTGTGCAGGTCGGGGCGAACGAGCCTGTCCGGACCGGCATGAAGGTGGGCAAGGCGGACATCGGAAAGCATGTGGACAGCATCGCCGGGCAGGTCCTTGCGGAGTGTGCCGGGAATACGCAACAGGCGGATGCCGTGCTCCACCTTTGCTCGCAAAGCGTCATGCGCCAGTTCTTCGGACTCAACGGCATCGGCATGTTCGTCGGCTCGAACGGGGCACAGTGCAGGACCTTTATTGGTGGTGAACACTGCGTCACCCGGCGGAACATCCAGCGCTTGTCCAATGGGGATGTCCAGGTCAACATCAGGACCCCCGATGACGATCCGCAGATCCTTGAACATGTGGGCCGGTTCAGTGTGACCGTCACGGTGGATCGCAACGGGCAGTGCCGGTATACGGATATGGAGCTTGCCCTGGCGGCCCCGGCGCCTGCCTCCGCATAGAGGCTGGATGCCGGGGAACTGATCCCGGACATGGTCCCGTACGGCATATGTCCGGCATGAGAAAGGCGCACGGCGCCTGAGGAGGAGAAGATGCACAAGATACTGACAAGCGGATTGCTGGCCCTGCTCCTGCTGCTGGGCGGGGCCTTCCCGGCCGCGGCCCTGGATATCCACATCGACAACAGCCAGGACCTGGGCGGCAGCCTGGCCCTGCGTTATCTGCGCACCGACGGTGTGTGGGTCACGAAAGGCTGGGTGAACTTTGGCCCGCACAGCAAGCAGACCGTGACGCTGGAGACCTGGGAGCCCGTGTTCTACCTGCATGTGGAAGTGGGCGGCGGCGCGTCCGTGGAGCTGCTGGGCGAGAAGCACCGCTTCTGGGTGGTTCGGGATGTCTTCGAGCTGGAAGGGGATGCCCGGCCGGCGCGTGGCCAGCAGGCGGATTTCATCAAGGTGGAGGTGCGGGGGGACGATCCCCGTTTCACGCTGCGCTTCTGATCCGGGCCGCCATGGCGGGCAGGGCGGTACAGTGATGTACGCGCCGCAAAAAAGGCAGCCTTTCCGGTGACCGGAGGGCTGCCTTTTTTTGACGGAGGCGTCGTCCCGCTAGCGGCAGTTGCACAGCGTCCTGTCGCGCAGGGAGGGCAGGCGGATGCCGCCGCGCGTCAGTTCCAGACGCAGCTCGGCAAGGCGGCGTTCGATGGCGGCGGGCAGGCGTACGCCGGCATGACGGGCCCAGACCTGCGGCGGGACGATATCCACGCCGCCGTTGGCCAGGTCGTAGGTGATGATCTCGTTACCGGCAAAAGCTCCCTGGGCCGTGGCTTTGACGATCTCGAACACGGCACGGTCGGCCCGTTTGACGATGCTGGTCAGCATGAGCTTGGGCGCCAGGAATTGCTGGTCCTTGTCCACGCCCACCAGGGGCCGCCCCTGGGCTATGGCCGCTTCCACGGCGCCCAGTCCCGAACGCCCGGCCAGTACGGCCAGAGCATTGATGTCCAGCCCCAGCAGTTCCTCGGCCTTGGCCCGGCCCTTGTCGGGAGAGCTGTAGCTGCCTGCCACGCCGTTGATGACGCGCGCGCCCGGGCTTTCCAGCCGGACGCCTTCCACGAAACCGTTGAGCATGGATTTCAGCTGCGGGTCGTCTTCTCCGGCCAACCAGCCAAGGGTCAGTTCATCAGCCTTGGCGCGCGTCCCGGGGGCGGGCAGCAGGCCGTGCTTGTGCAGCTGGGAGAGCAGGGCCCCGGCCAGGAAGGCGGCCTGCTCGTCGGCAAAGGTCACGCACATGATGTTGGCGGCACGGATGCCCGTATCGATGCAGCCGAACTTCGTCTGCCGGAAGTTGGCGGCATTGTTGCGCAGGATCTCGTGCAGCCGGGCCCCGGAAAGCAGGACGAGGTCGGCCTGCCGGGCGGCGGCCTGGAAGATGCCCTCCTGCGTCAGGCCGTTGCTGCCCTGGGGCGGGGCCACCACCACGGCGGTGCGCACGCCCAGTTCCTTTTGGGCCTGTTCCAGGCCTTGGCGCAAAAGATCGTTCCAGCCCCGGTCGGGGGCCGCATCTTCCAGCAGCAGGGCCACGCGCAGGCCCGGGGCATCGCCGGGCGACGCGGCCAGGGCGGCGGAAACGCAAAAAACGGACAACAGGACGGACAGGCACAGCAGGCGGGTGATATCAAAGCATTTTTTCATGTCGGGCTCCCGGCGGCATACTAGCAGGGGGCTGGAGAGGCCACAAGCGCCCGGGAAGTCTGACGGAGAAAAATTGAGCAATCGAACAATTTGCATAGTAAAAAGATTGTATTTAGTAATATGTTGTTTTTAAAAGATAAAAATAATAATATGAAAGATTTTCTGCTATTTTTATTCCATTTTTCTCCCCGTGCAGCATTTTTCTGTGAAAAAAAGCACTAGGCAAGCTGTGAAACTTGTGCTAAGTCTCCTGCTCAGGAAACGTGTACTCGTGTTTCGTCCCTGCGTATGGGTTGCGCAGGGGCGGGATGCAACTCCTTGGGACATTGCTTGGAAGGATACGTTATGTCTGCATACGAGCTGCCTGCATGGCTTGACACCCGGTTCATCGAAAACGCGCTCAGTCGTACGGCTGCACCGGACAAGGCGGAGCTTCGGGATATTCTGGACAAATCTCTGGCTCTGAAGTCACTGACCATTCAGGAAGCGACGGCTCTCATGCGGGTGACGGATCCCGAAGACGTTGCCCTGATGATGAAAACGGCGGATGCGGTCAAGCAAAAGGTCTATGGTGACCGTATCGTGCTGACCGCTCCGCTGCACATCTCGAACCATTGCGGCAGTGAATGCCTCTATTGCGCCAATCGCAAGAGCAATACGCTCATCCAGCGCAAGTACATGACCTCGCCCGAGATGCGCGAGGCCGCCGGCAAGCTGATCCGTCAGGGCCACAAGCGCATCGTGCTGGTCTCCGGCCAGCTGCCCAATGCCGATGTGGAATACCTGGCCGAAGCCATCAGCATCATGTACACCGTGTTCGACGGCCACGGCGAAGTCCGCCGCGTCAACGTCAACGTGGGACCGCTGAGCGCCGACCAGTACAGCGTGCTGCTGGATGCTGATGTGGGCAACGTCCTGATCTATCAGGATACCTACCATCCCGATTACTACAAGGCCGCCCATGTGGCCGGGCCCAAGAGCCATTACGAAAAGCGCCTCAATGCGCCTGAAGTGGCCCTGGGGGCCGGTGTGCGCGATGTGGGCCTCGGCCTGCTGCTGGGTCTTGCTCCCTGGCAGTTCGATGTGCTGGCCACCATGCTGCATGTGGCCCATCTCAACCGTCTGTTCGGCGCCGGCGGCCACACCATCAGCATGTTCCGCCTGCGTCCCGCGCCGGGCAGCCTGTTCGTGCCCCCGCATCCGCTCTCGGACGACGAGTTCCTGCGCTGTGTGGCCATCATGCGCTTGGCCGTGCCCCATGCGGGCGTCGTCGTCACCACGCGCGAGCCCTCCGGCCTGTGGCGTGACGCCTGTAGCAGCGGTGTCTCCCAGGTGTTTACGGGCAGCGTGGGCAGCGCTTACGAGACCTGGAGCGAAAAGCCCGGTCCCGACGGCATCCCCTTCCCGCTGGGCGAAGACACCCATCTGGACGAAGTGGTGCGCTTCCTCATGGAAGAAGCCGAACACCTGCCTTCGTTCTGTACCGCCTGTCCCCGTCTGGGCCGCAGCGGTGCGGACTTCATGAGCATGGTGCGCGAGTGCGGCATGCGCAGCCAGTGCAGCCCCAACTCCATCGCCTCTTTTGAAGAGTTCCTGATCAATTATGCGACGCCCTTTACCCGCGAAGCGGGCGAACGCCTGATCGCCCGCAAGCTCCCGCAGATGAGCGAAGTCGAGCGCGGCGCGGCAGAACGCCTGTTGCAGAAGGTCAAGTCGGGCCGCATGGACGAATTCATCTAACAGGCAGCGGCCAGGGCCGTTCTTCAGCGAAACCGCCGCCACCGACTGCCAGAAGGCAGACGGTGGCGGTTTTTTATTTTTGTTGGCATAGTCCGTTATCCTGCTTTGTCCACCCCGGGCAGCAGGCAGGAAGAAAAGGGAGACGCCGTGGCAAGACTCACTGACCGTATTTTTTTCGACAAGCAGGACAGGGACATCCTCGTCCTGGTCAACCGCATCCTTGAAGCGCCCAACGTGCCCTCGCGGGACAATCTCTTCAATCCCGAACTGCATCCCCACGGCATCAAGGAGCTGGTCACCTCTCCGGCTTCCCGCATGGCCTATGCCGTCATCAACCTGCTGCGCAACCTGGAGGTCGGCGGCTCGCGCGACCGCCTGCTGGCCCTGCAGACCCTGTATGACGAGGTGCTGACCAGCGCCCATTCGGCCCTGCGCCGCAACACCGCCCGTGCGCTCATGCAGATCATGAAGGACATGGTGCGCGCCCATGGCGACGAGACCCGCCAGCTCATGCTGGCCCATGACTTCCGCAGCACCGCCCTGGGCACGCCGCGCGTGGTGCGCCGCATGCTGGCGCGCTACCATCTGCCCGAGATGCCCGAAGCCTGGAACCAGCTGGCCTTCGACGACCATGTCTATGACGTGAACACCAAGGGCCGCAAAACGCCCACGCACCTCATCATGGACGCCTGGATCAAGGGCCTGCGCTCCATCACGGTGGTCTACGACAACAGCGTGGATCTGGAGGCCGCCACCGAGGTCATCCATGCCTCGGGCATCGTGGGCATCTCCGTGCGCATCGGCCTGGAGTTCAGCGTGCCTTTCTACGACCGCTTCGTGAACCTGGTCTGGATGCCGCGCGGTTTCAGCTCCGGCAAGGGCTTCCTGGACTTTTTGCGCAGCCCGCAGATGCGGGAGATGCTGGAAAAGGGGCGCGAAGTGCTGCACTGGCGGCGTGAAGTGGCCCTGCACACCCTGGAAGTCTGGAACGAGGACGAGCGTCCCCGTCTGGAACAGCTCTGGGGCGTCTCCGTGGCGCCCATGGGCCTGGAGGAATTCCTCGACTTCGTGGGGCGCGGCCATGCCTCCCTGCTGCGCCTGGCCGAATACCTGCACAAGCACATCCAGCCCAGCCTGCGGGCCCGGGCCGAGATCCTGCGTGCCCGGCATGACGATCCCGAGGCCATGGAGGAATTGCAGCGTCTGGACAATCTGGGGCCCGACGACGTGCAGGCCCTGTGGCTGAACCCGAGCCACAACCCGCGCAACCCCAATACGGAGCAGCCGGGCGCGTGCGACAACCTGCCGGAACTGATGTGCATGAGCGCCCAGAAGCTTTCCGCCTATCTCAACGGCCTTGCCACGGGCAACCGTCTGATCCTGGGCACCGAGGGCCTGAGCGTGGAAGACGTGGTGGAGCTGCTCTGGGACTGCGAGGGGCGCATCACCCATCTGGAACTCTTCAACATGAAGAGCTGGGTGGAAGGGCACCTCAACAATATCGCGGCCATCAACGAGTTGCAGCGTGTGCTCAATCAGGGCCTTGCCCCGCGCATGAAGCAGATGGTGCGCCAGATGATCCGCCAGATGGAGATGACGGGCGACGACGAGCGCCTGGAAAAGTTCCATGCCATCCTGCGGGACATCCCCAAGCTCTGGGCCGCCTACCGCCACGAGCCCCTCAAGTCGCGCCTGGGCAGCAATTCGGCCAGTCGTTCCCGTTCGTACGGCATGGGCCTGGCCATCCGGGAGACGCTGCCGCGCCGGGCCCTGCTGTCCATGAAGAAGTCGGGCAGCCAGCAGTCCGCCATCCCCATCTACTCACCGGTGGAGGAACAGATCCGCTATAACGAGCCGGAGAACCCCTCGCCCGGGCAGCGCCTGCTGGCCCATTTCCGCTTTTTGCCGGGTTGCGACCATCTGGGTATGGAGCGGCGCCGCGTATGGCGGGCGGCCAGTGAGGATTGCCGCGTCAGCAACCGGGGCAACATGGTCAATCTTGGCGGCCTGAGCCCGTTCCGCGGCAATGGCCTGACCGATGCGCCGCAGGGGGAGGAAGCCAGGCCCGACGGCCAGTACCTCAACAGCAACCTGAGCAACTGCCTCAAGGTGCTGCTGGGCTTCATCCCGGCCTTCGTCTCCTTCATCTATACGCAGGACTGGTGGTTCCTGGCCTGGTTCGGCACCTTCATCTGGTTCGGCATCACCGGCGTGCGCAACGTGGTCCAGATGGTCATGGCCGCCCGCGGTGCCAAGCGCAGCACCCTGACCCACTGGCGGGAACACGTCAGCGTCAAACGCATCTGTGACTCGCTCATGTACACGGGCATCTCGGTGCTGCTGCTGGAGGTGATGATCCGCGTCTGGCTGCTGGAAGACTGCTTCGGCGTGACCGTGGCGGAGCAGCCTGTGGTGGTCTTTACCGTGCTGAACATCGTCAATGGTTTCTATATATTCGCGCACAACGTCTACCGGGGCTTCCCCCGAGAGGCGGCCATCGGCAACCTGTTCCGCAGCGCCCTGGCCATCCCGGTCTCGTCCCTGTACGACTTCATCCTCTTCCACCTGCTGCTGCTCTGGGGCATCGCCGATCCCCATCTGTATCTGGTGCCCAGTGCGGCCGTCATCTCCAAGATGGCCTCGGACACCGTGGCCGCCATCATCGAAGGTTACGCCGACAGCCAGGTGAACCTGCGCATGCGCCGGTGGGATTATGAAAGCACCATCAAGCGCATCTTCGACTGCTACACCCAGCTGGAGCTGCTCTTTCCCCGCGAGGACGCCCTGATCTGCCTGGCCCGCCCCGGCGGCCTGCGCGGACGTGGCGGCGAAGAGGCCCAGCGGCTGGAGCGCATCCTCATCATCTGCGCCCTGGACCTGATGTATTTCTGGTTCTACCAGCCGCGTGCCCAGGAGGCCTTCCGGCACAAGGTCCGCTCCATGGCCGAGGCGGACAGGGCCGTGCTGCTCAGCGCCCAGCTGGTGCTGATGCGCGAACGGGAGGTGAGTCAGTTCCTGGTGGACGGCCTGCTGGGGCGCAACTTCTCGAAACCCTTGGCCTTCTTCCTCGACAGACGCAAGGAGTACCTGCGCCTCATGGCGCGCATCTGCATCCTTTCAAAGCCCCGTGAAGCCCCGGCCTGCCCGGTTCTTTTCGGGGAAGACAAAAAAAGTTGAATCTATTTTATAAAATCTTATTGCCATGGCGGGGCTGGTCGCGTATGTTGATTCCAGTACATCCATAAACGTTTCCAAACCGGGCTCGGACGGGGATCCAGACCGTTCAGATGCCCAAACCAAGGAGTTGCACAATGAGCACGGATGTCAAGAGCATGCATATGGGCCAGATCACGTCCTTCTTCATTCCCACCGTGACTCTGGTCGGCCAGAACTGCTCCACCCAGATCCCCGATCGCCTGAAGAGCCTCGGCGGCAAGAAGCCGCTGATCGTCACCGACCAGGGCATCGTGGCCGTGGGCATTCTGAAGCAGATCACCGATATCCTTGACGCCGCCGGCATGCAGTATGCCGTGTACGACAAGACCGTGCCCAACCCCACGGACAAAAACGTTGAGGAAGCCACCGAAGCTTACAAGAGCAACGGTTGCGACAGCCTGATCACCCTGGGCGGCGGTTCTTCGCATGACTGCGGCAAGGGCGTCGGCTTCGTGGTCGGCAACGGCGGCAAGATCCACGACTACGAAGGCGTGGACAAATCCAGCAAGCCCTTCCCGCCCTATGTGGCCGTGAACACCACCGCTGGTACCGCCTCTGAAATGACCCGTTTCTGCATCATCACCGACACCTCCCGCAAGGTGAAGATGGCCATCGTTGACTGGCGCTGCACCCCCAGCGTCGCCATCGACGACCCGGTTCTGATGATGGGCATGCCTCCGTCCCTGACCGCCGCTACCGGTATGGACGCCCTGACCCACGCCGTGGAAGCCTATGTTTCCACCGCCGCCACTCCCATGACCGACGCCTGTGCTGAAAAGGCCATGGAATACATCAACCGCTACCTGCGCCGCGCCGTTGCCAACGGCAAGGATATGGAAGCCCGCGAAGGTATGTGCTACGCCCAGTACCTGGCCGGTATGGCCTTCAACAACGCCAGCCTGGGTCACGTGCACGCCATGGCTCACCAGCTGGGCGGCTTCTATGACCTGCCGCACGGCGAATGCAACGCCATCCTGCTGCCCCATGTGTGCGAGTACAACCTGATCTCCAGCCGCCGCCGCTTTGGCCGCATCGCCAAACTGCTGGGCGAACGCGTGGACGGCCTGAGCCCGACCGACGCTTCGCAGGCTGCCATCAAGGCCATCCGCATCCTGTCCAAGGACGTGGGCATCCCGGAAGGCCTGATCGCCCTGGGCAAGAAGTACGGCAAGGAAGTGAAGGAAGAGGACATCCCCACCATGACCGCCAACGCCCAGAAGGACGCCTGCGGTCTGACCAACCCGCGCATCATGAGCGACGCCGCTGTGGCCGCCATCTACAAGGCTGCCCTGTAGTCCTCGCTGCATAGCTGCATAATGGAGGCCCCCGGGAAACCGGGGGCCTTTTTCATTTCCTGTCAGATCGTTTCAGCCTGCCGGCAGCCGTGCGGACAGGGCGGAACGTCATGTCTCGCTGGCAGGCCCCCTGTGCTTTGCAGCTTTTTTCTGCACGACGTACCGCAAAGCGGAGGGCGGGGAAGGGAGCCCCTGTTTGTCAGGGAGAAGGGGCGCCGGCGGTATCACCTCGGCATCAGGCGAACATCCCCGGCCGGGCGGCGCGGCAAACGGCCCCGGCCACGGCATCAGCGGCCAGGGCCCCCAGAAGGAGCTCGTTCCAGGGGCCGTGCCCTTCCGGCAGGGGCTGCTTGCTGGCCAGCGTGAAGACGATATCGCCGTCGAAAAGCATGTGCGCGGGGATGATATGCCGGGCCAGACCGGTGGCGGCCATGCGGGCCAGACGGCTGCACTGGGTCTTGTCCAGGGGGACATTGGTGGCCACGACGGTGAGCACGGTATTGCCGGTGGGGACCTTTCCGGCCAGGGCTTCCAGGGCCTGCGCATGGGGCACAGGCGTACCGTCGGGGAAGCGCCCGCCGGCCAGGAAACGCCCCTGGCCATCATAGACGTTGCCCAACGCATTGAGGACCACCAGGGCCGCTACCTGTATGCCGTCCCGTTCCAGACACAGGCTGCCCAGACCGCTTTTGTCCGAAAGATCCAGCGGCTTGCCCGCGTCATCCTGGCAAAGACAGAACAAACGGCCGCAACGGGCCCCGCAGGCGGCCCCCACAGCGCCTTCGGCCAGCGGTGCCGCAGAGGCCGTCCGGGCCGCGGCATAGCCCATGGCCGCATCGGGAAGAACGCCGGGCCTGGCGTTCATGTCCAGATCGTAGATGACGGCTCCCGGGACGATGGGGATGACGCCGTGCGGCATGGTGAAGCCGTGCCCCTGTTCGCTCAAGAATCGCATGACACCGTCGGCAGCGGCCAGACCAAAGGCGCTTCCTCCGGCCAGCAGCAGGCCGTGCACGGTGTCCACCTGGGATTCGGGCCGCATGAGCTCGGTCTCGCGGCAGCCCGGGGCGAAGCCCGGCACGGCGATGCCCGGCGTGAAGCCTTGCGGGCAAAGGATGGCGGTGCAGCCGGTGTGGTTGCGGTCGTCCGTGGCGTGGCCTGCCAGCAGGCCGGGGATGGCGGTCAGAGTGGTATTGGTCATGGGAGCTCCTGTGGCGGAGGTTGGCAGCTGTCCCCGTGCGGCCATGGGGCTGCGATCAGGAGGGGGACCGTGAGACGAATCTTCCATGTTCGGAGGGAAAAGGAAAGCCCTCTCTTGCGGGGCATACAGGCCCCGTCCGTCCTGTGACGGGAAGAGGGAGAGGGGATAAAGAAGCATATGGACAGGGCGATCCCGGATGCCGGACAGAGAGGGAGCCTTGCAGGGAGCGGGGCGTGTGAGAAGAGGTCGCGGCGCAGCCGTTGCCGCGGCACGGTACTATATAAACAAAGAGCCCCACGCGGACAAAAAGTTCGGCGCGGGGCTCTTTGTTTTTTAGCAGATGGTGCGGATCAGGCCAGCATGTCCAGGAAGTACTGGTGCAGGCGCAGATCCGGGGTCAGTTCGGGGTGGAAGGAGGTGGCCAGCACATTGCCCTGACGCACGGCCACGATGCGTTCACCGCGGTCGGCATCCAGCCGGGCCAGCACCTGCACGCCTTCGCCCACACGGCTGATGAGCGGCGCGCGGATGAACACGGCCCGCAGGGGCTCGCCGGCCAGGCCGTCGATGTGCAGATCGGTCTCGAAGCTGTCCACCTGACGGCCGAAAGCGTTGCGGCGCACGGTGGCGTCCAGCACGCCCAGACGCGGCTGGTCAGAGCCTTCGATCTCCTTGCAGAGCAGGATCAGGCCCGCGCAGCTGCCGTAGACGGGCATGCCGTCCAGGATGCGCCGGCGCAGCGGTTCCAGCATGTCCCATTCCACCAACAGCTTGCCGATGGTGGTGCTTTCGCCGCCGGGGATGACCATGCCCTCAAGGCCTTCCATGTCCTTGAGCTGGCGGACTTCGCAGACGTCGGCGCCCAGGCGGCGCAGCGCTGCGGCATGTTCGCGGAAGGCCCCCTGCAGGGCCAGGACTCCGATGTGGGCCATGCTACCAGCCCCGCTCCTGCATGCGTTCGGCCGGCGGGATGGTGGAGATGTCGATGCCCACCATGGGTTCGCCCAGATCGCGGGAGATCTCGGCCAGCAGAGCATAGTCCTTGTAGTTGGTCACGGCCTGCACGATGGCGCGGGCACGCTTGGCCGGGTCGCCGGACTTGAAGATGCCGGAGCCCACGAACACGCCGTCGCAGCCCAGATGCATCATCATGGCGGCGTCAGCGGGGGTGGCGATGCCGCCGGCGGCAAAGTTCACCACGGGCAGGCGGCCTTCCTTGCGCACGGCCATGCAGACTTCCAGGGGAGCGCCGTTTTCCTTGGCGAAGTTGGCCACTTCGGCTTCGGGCAGGGAGCAGAGCACGCGGATCTCGTCCATGACCTGGCGGCAATGGCGCACGGCTTCCACCACGTTGCCGGTGCCGGGCTCGCCCTTGGTGCGGATCATGGCCGCGCCTTCGGCGATGCGGCGCAGGGCTTCGCCCAGGTTGCGGCAGCCGCAGACGAAGGGCACGGTGAAGTCGCGCTTGTCGATATGATAACGGTCATCGGCGGGGGTCAGCACTTCGCTCTCGTCGATATAGTCCACGCCCAGGGCTTCGAGGATGCGGGCTTCCACGAAATGACCGATGCGGGCCTTGGCCATGACGGGGATGCTTACCACTTCCATGATGCGCTTGACGATGGTGGGATCGGCCATGCGGGCGATGCCGCCGGCGGCGCGGATGTCGGCCGGGACGCGTTCAAGAGCCATGACGGCGCAGGCGCCGGCTTCTTCGGCGATCTTCGCCTGTTCGGGGGTGGTCACGTCCATGATGACGCCACCCTTGAGCATTTCTGCAAGACCGGTCTTCAGGCGAATGGTGCCCTGTTCCATGAAAAAACTCCTTTGTCCATACAGCAGGACATGCAGCGGAAGGGGAAAAAGGCTCTTCTGCCCACCGCTGGAGAACAGAAGAGCCGCCTGCCCGTGGCCTTTTATGGGTGCATATGTCGAAGGGGGAGATATGCCGGTCATCCAGGCAACGACCGGTCACAGCGGGCTATGAGGGCAGGCAAAGTTCATGCAGCAGGCGCTCCGGTTCCGGCTGGGGGGAGCGCGCCTGGATAAAGGACGAGGCTTCAGGCAGCCGGTCACGGAGCAGGATGGCCGCCGCCAGGGCGATGTCGGCCAGCAGTTCGAGCTCCTGCCGGCTGGTGATCAGCACCTTCAGCGATTCGTATTCGTGGCGGCTGGCCAGCAATGAGAGCATGGCCGCCTGTCCCGGCCAAAGGCCGCCACCGGCGGCTACGCTATGCACTGCCTGGCTCATGAAAGAGGTACCGCCGATCTCCTGCTCCAAAATGTCGGCAAGTGCGGCCGCCAGAGCGACTTTTTGGGCGGAAGTGCGGGCCCTGGCGTACTCCTGCCCCAGTTTGGAAATCTTTTCTCCCAGGGCCTGGGAGGCACGGTCAAGATCACCGGGACGGCGGGGATATGCCTTGTCATTGACGATGGCCTGGACATGGCATTGCCGGGCGGCCTCCGTCAGACACTGGCCCACGATGGGATTGTCGCTGTCCTGGTTCCAGCGGATCCAGGGATGGCTGGTCGCGAGGCTGTCGCTGTCGCCGGGGCTGTATGCCTTGGATTCCAGGACGATGCAGGGGATGCGGCACATGCCCAGTTCCCGCATGAGCCGTCCCTTGCCGCCCACGGGCATGATGCCTTCACTGTCTTCCACCGGTCCGCTGCCGTCGGGCGAGGCATTGATCGTCAGCATCCAGGCGCAGGCTGTCTCCTCCAGGGAAAGCATGCCTCCCAAAAATTCGCCGCAGCTGCCGGGGATGTCGTCCGTGGCGTGGAGCACCCCTGCGGGCCAGTACCGGCGGAAAGCATCCAGCAGGGCACGGGCATGGGCAAGGATGAGGACGGCCCCCATTTTGTCCATGCCCTGACCGCGGATCCGGCCCAGGACTTTGGTGGCCAGGGTCTGCGAAGAAAGTTCGCAAAGGCCCCTGCCCCGTTGCAGCAGATCCGCTTCAAAGGGCGAGAACCCGCCGGACAGGGAAGCCTGCCCCTGCCCCCCGCAGGCCAGAGAGACCGTCAGCCTGTCCTGGTCCGTACGGATAGCCGTCACGGTCGGATCAAGCGGGCAGGTCCGCAGGAGCAGGGCCAGCAGGGTGGCGAAGCCGGCGGCATCGTCCTGGACGAAGCCCTGGTGGCTGTTGACGTGCCCGACACCGATATGCCCGGCAAAGGCCAGAACCGCTTTGTGATCGCAGGGGAGAGGGGAAAGTTTCATGGCAGTGTGGGAATGGTGGTTGTCCACCCGGAGGGGCGAGCGGACAACCACCTAAGGAGGTTGCTAGGCGTTGTTCGTTGCAGCCGGGATGTCCAGCTTGCGGTTCCAGCCCGTGATGGCGGAGAACAGCAGCACCACGAGCAGGGTCCAGGAATAGGGGTTGTACAGGGCCGTGCTCAGGGCCGGGGCCGGGATATTGTAGCTCTGGGCAGCACTATACAGGGCACCGTACCAGGTCGCCACCGCGATATGCCAGGGCAGGATGTAAAAGACGGTGCTCACGGCGCAGTCCATGAGGTTGGCCCGGCGGGCGGCACTCAGGTTGAAGCGTTCGCCCATGGGACGGACGATGGAGGGCCCAACCAGCAGTTCGGCGGGAGCATTGGCCGAGATCGGGATGGAAGCCAGCACCGTGACGCCCACGATGAAGAGCTCGGCCTGGCGCACCGTGCTGACCAGGGATTTGTGGGCAAAGTCGAGGATACGCTTCATGATGCCGCATTCCACCATGATCTGGGTCACGGCAAGGATCAGGATGGCGAAGATGATGGGGCCCACCACGCTGAGGATGCCGTTTTCGATGTAACCGGTGGACTGGCCGGCCTGGGCAGGGATGCCGAAGATCTCCGTCGGCTTGATATGGCCGGTAAGGATAGCGATGACGGCCGCGCAAACATTGCCGTAGACCAGGGATTCGATGATGTGGCGGCCCATCATGGCGGAGCCGACGACCACCACCAGGGCGATGAGCATCAGCACGCCGGCGGGATCGAAATCTTTCTGGATATCAGGCAGGGCCGCAGCCTGATCCGCATTGCCGAAGATCAGGAAGATGACCATGGCCATGACGGCGGCGGACATGGAAAGCGGGAAGCGGCTGCGGACGACCTCTTTCATGGTCGCGCCCTGGGTATAGGCGGAAACGATGGTCGTATCCGCGATGGGGGAAAGGTTGTCGCCAAAGGCCGCACCGGAAAGGATGGCCAGACCGAGCATGGCCGGGTCGGCGCCCAGGAAATAGCCGGCAGGGTAAAGCACGGGCGTCAGGGCGATGCAGGTGCCGGTGGACGTACCGGTCCCCAGGGCGAACAGCATGGAAGCGAAGAAGACGAGGCCCACAAAGATGCTGCCCTGGGCGCCGGTGCTCATGCCCATCCAGAGCAGGCCGTCCACCAGGCCGCCGGCGGCCATGAGCTGACCGAACACACCGGCGAACAGCCAGGCCGTGATGATGACGATGCCGTTTTCATCGCCGATGCCGCGCATGGCGGCAAGACAGTAATCTTCCTTTTTGCGGGCAAAGAACAGGCCGATGACGAGAGCCAGCCAGGCGCAGGCCCAGAACGGCTGGGTACCGCCGCGTTCCGCAAGACAAAGCCAGACAAGGCCGATGATGAGTACAGCCAAGGGAACGGCACCGCCCAGGATACCGCCATACATATCGAGTCTTTTTTCTTCAGACATATGCCCTCCACGTCTGCGGGCTGATGGTTTGGAGGTGGGTTACGGCAAGGGGACGCGACCCGCAGGCCACGTCCCCTTGTATTTTAGCGGAAGCAGGGCAGGTAAGCGTACAGAGCCGGAGAACCGCCGGTGTGCAGGAACAGCACCTTGGAACCCTTGGCGAAGTAGCCCTTGCGAGCCAGATCGATCAGGCCGGACATGGCCTTGCCGGAGTACACGGGGTCAAGCAGGATGCCTTCGGTCTCGGCCAGCATCTTGACGGCTTCGACCATGGCGTCCGTGGGCAGGGAGTAGCCGGGGCCCACATAGTCGTCAAAAGCCACGACCTTTTCGGCGGGCACGCGGGCTTCCACACCCAGCAGATCCAGGGTCTGGTTGGCCAGGGTGTGCACGGCATTTTCCTGCACGGGCTTGGGACGGTTGACGCCGATACCGGTGACAGGGATGTTGATGTTGTTGCCGATCATGCCGGCGATGATCCCGGCGTGGGTACCGGCGCTGCCGCTGGGCACGACCATGTGGTCAAAGTTGAGGCCCATCTCGAACATCTGGTGCATGATCTCTTCCATGCAGCCCACATAGCCCAGAGCACCCAGAGGCGTGGAAGCACCGCCGGGGACGATGTAGGGCTTTCTGCCTTCGGCCGTCAGCTTGGCAGCCACTTTTTCCATGGCTTCCATCATGTTGCTGCCGCCGGGCACCACGGTGATGCTCTTGACGCCCAGCAGCTGGAACAGGAAGTTGTTGCCGGAGGCTTCAGGATTGTAGCTGCCTTTCACGCGTTCTTCCAGCACCAGATGGCAGTCCATACCTTCATGGACAGCCCAGGAAAGGGTCAGACGGCAGTGGTTGGACTGCACGGCGCCGCAGGTGATGACGGTATCGCAGCCTTTCTGCAGGGCATCGGCGATGCAGAAGTCCAGCTTGCGGGTCTTGTTGCCGCCGGCGGTACCGGGGAGCATGTCGTCACGCTTGATGTAGACGTCGATGTCCGCACCCAGAGCCTTGGAGAAGTTGGGGCAGTGCTCGATGGGGGTGGGGGTGGTGACATAGCCGCGACGGGGGAACTGGGCAAGATTCATGGGGACCTCCTGGGATGGTACGTGCATCCCGCAATGATATTTTTGTCCGCAGCAGGGCTACAGGACGACGATGGCTTCGATTTCCACAAGCCCGTTGAGGGGCAGTTCCTTGACGGCCACGCAGGAACGGGCGGGGCAGTCCGTGTCGAAAACAGCCGCGTAGGCTTCGTTGACTTCCTTGAAGTCGGCCATGCTGGTCAGGAACACGGTGGTTTTGACGACGTTCTTTTCCGTGGCGCCCACTTCAGCCAGCAGTGCCTGGATATTCTTCAGGGACTGGCGGGCCTGGGCGCCTACACCGCCTTCAGCCAGTTTGCCGGTCGCGGGGTCGATGCCCAGCTGGCCGGAAAGATAGACGGTGTCTCCGGCACGGTTGCCCTGGGAGTAGGGACCGATGGCCGCGGGCGCCTTGCTGGTGTGGATGATGTGTTTCATGGCTTCCTCGTGCTAAATTTAACATTCGTATGTCGAATGTCGACATTTTAAAAATACACAAAAAAATAAACAGGCTGCGCTGCCGGCGTCTTTTTTGTGATATTTTCTTGCCGAATGTCGACATACTACATTTGACAACTTTTGAAGTCAACGGCAAAAGGGGGCTTCGTGAAAAAAATTTTTTGGGGGACAGGAGCCCCGTCCCTCCCGGGCTCTGCTATAGGAAGGGAAGCCGGGAAAAGGGGGAGGGGTGCCGCTTGGCCTCCGTGAGCAGAACAGAACGCCGCCAGACGGCATAAACGACAAACGATCGGTATGGTATTCAAAAAACAGACGTACTCCACAGTGGTCGCGGACTACATCAAACGGCAGATCCAGCAGGGAGAGCTGCTGCCGGGGCAGGCTATCAAGGAAGTGGCGCTTGCCGAACATCTGGGCATCAGCCGGGCCCCCGTCCGGGAGGCCCTGGAAAGCCTGGTGCAGGAAGGTCTGGTGACTTCGGAACCCCAAAAGGGCAAGCGGGTCCGCCTGATGTCGCCGGAAGAGATCAGGAACAGCTACAGTGTCGGTGGGATACTGGAAGCCACAGGCGTGGCCGACAGTCTGCCCGACTGGAGCGATGCGGAAGTGGATGAGCTGGAGCGCGTCCTCAAGGACATGCACAAAAGCAATCAGTCCGCCGGGAGGCAACTGGGCCTGACCGAGCTGGACGACATCTTCCACGACAGGTTGCTCATGCATTGCCACAATCCCTATCTGGTGGATCTGGCACGCCATTCCTGCTCGACCATCTCCAAATATCTGATGTACCGGCAGTGGACGGCCTTCTATTCGTTCAATGAGCTCTACGAGCGGCATGTGATGCTGGTGGAGGCCATGCGGAGCAGGGACAGGATGGCCGTCTGGAACAAGATCCGTGAGCACTATGAGGAATTGGGGGCCTATATGGCCGAGCTGATGGAAAAATCGGACTGGACCCAGGAATAACGAAAAGAGCCCCGCGCGGACAAAAAGTTCGGCGCGGGGCTCTTTGTTTTTTCAGCAGATGGCGCGGATCAGGCCAGCATATCCAGGAAGTACTGGTGCAGGCGCAGATCCGGGGTCAGTTCGGGGTGGAAGGAGGTGGCCAGCACATTGCCCTGACGCACGGCCACGATGCGTTCACCGCGGTCGGCATCCAGCCGGGCCAGCACCTGCACGCCTTCGCCCACACGGCTGATGAGCGGCGCGCGGATGAACACGGCCCGCAGGGGCTCGCCGGCCAGGCCGTCGATGTGCAGATCGGTCTCGAAGCTGTCCACCTGACGGCCGAAAGCGTTGCGGCGCACGGTGGCGTCCAGCACGCCCAGACGCGGCTGGTCAGAGCCTTCGATCTCCTTGCAGAGCAGGATCAGGCCCGCGCAGCTGCCGTAGACGGGCATGCCGTCCAGGATGCGCCGGCGCAGCGGTTCCAGCATGTCCCATTCCACCAACAGCTTGCCGATGGTGGTGCTTTCGCCGCCGGGGATGACCATGCCCTCAAGGCCTTCCATGTCCTTGAGCTGGCGGACTTCGCAGACGTCGGCGCCCAGGCGGCGCAGCGCTGCGGCATGTTCGCGGAAGGCCCCCTGCAGGGCCAGGACTCCGATGTGGGCCATGCTACCAGCCCCGCTCCTGCATGCGTTCGGCCGGCGGGATGGTGGAGATGTCGATGCCCACCATGGGTTCGCCCAGATCGCGGGAGATCTCGGCCAGCAGAGCATAGTCCTTGTAGTTGGTCACGGCCTGCACGATGGCGCGGGCACGCTTGGCCGGGTCGCCGGACTTGAAGATGCCGGAGCCCACGAACACGCCGTCGCAGCCCAGATGCATCATCATGGCGGCGTCAGCGGGGGTGGCGATGCCGCCGGCGGCAAAGTTCACCACGGGCAGGCGGCCTTCCTTGCGCACGGCCATGCAGACTTCCAGGGGAGCGCCGTTTTCCTTGGCGAAGTTGGCCACTTCGGCTTCGGGCAGGGAGCAGAGCACGCGGATCTCGTCCATGACCTGGCGGCAATGGCGCACGGCTTCCACCACGTTGCCGGTGCCGGGCTCGCCCTTGGTGCGGATCATGGCCGCGCCTTCGGCGATGCGGCGCAGGGCTTCGCCCAGGTTGCGGCAGCCGCAGACGAAGGGCACGGTGAAGTCGCGCTTGTCGATATGATAACGGTCATCGGCGGGGGTCAGCACTTCGCTCTCGTCGATATAGTCCACGCCCAGGGCTTCGAGGATGCGGGCTTCCACGAAATGACCGATGCGGGCCTTGGCCATGACGGGGATGCTTACCACTTCCATGATGCGCTTGACGATGGTGGGATCGGCCATGCGGGCGATGCCGCCGGCGGCGCGGATGTCGGCCGGGACGCGTTCAAGAGCCATGACGGCGCAGGCGCCGGCTTCTTCGGCGATCTTCGCCTGTTCGGGGGTGGTCACGTCCATGATGACGCCACCCTTGAGCATTTCTGCAAGACCGGTCTTCAGGCGAATGGTGCCCTGTTCCATATCTTCTACTCCTTCGGCACCGCCGTGCGGTGCGCTAAGTTGCGTGGGGCCGTTAACGGCCAGAAGCGCGTTATATGCCATATCGTCGTCAGTGACAATAATCCGTGCCCGTCGTGCGGTTTCCGGCAGACAGGCTGTGCCTGCCGTTCGCCGCAATACGGGACGGGAACCTGTTCTGACAGGGCCGCCGGCAGTTTTCCATGCCCGCGCGCACAGTCCGCGGAAAGGCATCGCCGTTGTGGCTGATCCCGCAGAGGCAGACCGGCATCGAAAACGGGAGCGGTCCCCTGCGGGACGTTTGTCGGCCGCCATGGCAGGGCTGGCAGGGCCGGGACAGGCAGGGAAGGGCCGAAGCTGTCAGGGAATGACGGCTTTGGCCTTGCAATCGTGTCCCCCTGTGGCGTATGCTAAAAACTCCAGCTTAACCAAGGATGATACATGTCTGCACTCTGTATCCGTGTCCCCGCCTTGCGCGGTCCCCTGCCCGGAGAAGCACCTCTTTTGCCCGCGGAGGGATCCTGTCCTGTCTTGCGTCTGTGGCCCGGCCTGCCGGAAGAATTTTCCCGTCCTGCCGCCGGAGGGCTGACGGCATCCGGCCGTCGCGCCGTGACCGTCGCGGCCCCGGCCCCCGAAGGGCCGTGGCATATGCCGGAGGGGCTGCCTTTTTCGCCGCGTGAGGCCGCGGCCTGTCTGGACGACCTCCAGCGCATGGGGGATGCCGCCCTTTCCGGTCAGCCGGTGGGCACCCTGGGCGCCGACGTGGGCCGTGCCCGCCGCAACAGCGCGGAAAGCGCCCTGCGTGCCGGCCTGATGGCCGACGGCACCCTGGAGACGGCCCAGGCCCTGGAAGCCGCCCGCGAGGAGCGGGAAAAGGCCTGTGCGGCCCAGCGCATGCTGCTCTGGAGCTGGCTGCAGGAAGAGCGCCTGGCCGAGCTCCAGGCCCTGAGCTCCAGCCTGAGCAGCAGCAATGCCCGTCTGCAGGCCGCGCTGGACATGGATCCCGCCGACCTTGACGAGGCGGCCCTGCTGGCGGGCGATGCCCGCGATACGGAAGCCGCCCTGGCCACGCTGGCCACCCTCAACAGCCCCGTGCATGTGGACGATTCCCTTTTGCCCGCCTGGCCCCGCCTGCTGGACGCCGTGGTGCGCTTTGCCCCGGCGGACTGCCTGTTGCTGGCCGAAGGCCGCATGCGTCGCGATCTGCTGGACGGCCAGGGCGAGCTGGAGTTCCGGCCCCTGCCCGACGACGGCCCCCTGCGCCTGTGCGATGCGGAAGGCCGCATCGTGCCTCTGCTGCAGGCGCGTGCCCCCCTGTGGCGCATCCTCGGGCGTCCGCGTGCGCCCCGCTGCTGCCCCGGCTGGCAGGAAGAACGAACCGTGATGCTGCGCGGGGACGACTGATGGGCAAACTTTTCCCGCACGGCCTCACCGGCATCATCTTCGACTGTGACGGGGTCATGATCGATTCCCGCGCCGCCAACGCCATCTTTTACAACAAGGTGCTGGCGGCCCTGGGACTGCCGCCCCTGACCCCGGAGCAGGATGCGTATACGTTCATGGCCACGGCGCGGCAGGCACTGGAATACATCGTGCCTCCCGAGATGCATCAGCGCATGTATGAAGTGGTGCGGACGGAGGTCATCTATTCGCGCGACATCGTTCCCCTGCTGCAGATCTATCCCGGTTACCGGGAATTCCTCGAGCTTGCCCGCAGTCACGGCATGCGTCTGGCCGTGCACACCAACAGAACTGCGGAAGGGATGCAAAGGGTTCTGGACTTTTTGGCGTTGCCCTCCTATTTTAATCCTGTAGTCACGGCGACGGAAGCAGCCCCCAAGCCCGCCCCCGATGGTGTGCGGCTGATCCTTGACCAGTGGGGGGCCGCTCCTGAGCAGGTGCTTTTTGTGGGCGACAGTCCCAACGACCAGAAAGCCGCCACCGCCGCAGGCGTCGTGTTCGCGGCATTCGGCGGGGAATTGCAAGGCCCGCTCGCGGCAGCCGGTTATGACGAACTGGCCGGGCTGCTGCAAAATGAATGGGAGTAGGCATGTTTTTTGTACAAAATGTCATCCTGGCCGTGGTCGATCTGCTGGCCATAGTCCTCAATCTGTATTTCTGGGTTGTCATCGTGGCGGCCGTGCTTTCGTGGGTACGCCCCGACCCCTACAACCCTGTGGTGCGCGCCCTGCGCACCCTGACGGAACCGGTATTCTACCGGGTGCGGAAATGGTTGCCTTTCACCTATACCAACGGCATCGATTTCTCGCCTGTGGTGGTGCTGCTGGTCATCCAGCTCATCAACCGCATCGTCATCGCTTCACTGGCCCAGTTTGCCGCTACTCTGGTGTAGCAGCGGTTTGTCGTAACGGGCGCCACCGTGGGCGCCGAACATCTAACGCTGGAGATTTCTTATGGATCAGCATGAAATTGAACTCATCGAACAGCTACTGCCCACTGATCCGGAGCTGAAATCCCTATGGGAAGACCATGTCCTTTACAGCAAGCAGGTAGAAAAGCTGGAAGCCAAGTCTTTCCGTACCCCCACCGAGGAACAGACCCTGAAGCAGCTTAAGAAACAGAAACTTGAAGGCAAAACCAAGCTCATGGAGCTCTTGGATAGCCATCGCGCCGGAGCATAACTGCTGGCGCAGGAGTTGACCCTATGGAACTCACAGGTGCGCAGATTCTCCTTGAATCCCTTAAAAAAGAAGGTGTTGATGTACTGTTCGGTTATCCGGGCGGTGCTGTGATTGATATTTATGACGAGTTGCCGCGGCATCCGGAACTGAAACATGTTCTGGTGCGGCATGAACAAGGGGCTGTGCACGCGGCTGATGGCTATGCCCGTGCCTCCGGCAAGGTAGGGTGCTGCCTGGTCACTTCCGGACCGGGTGCCACCAATACCGTTACGGGCATAGCCACAGCCTACTGTGATTCCATTCCGCTGGTCGTCTTCACGGGACAGGTCCCCACGCAGCTCATCGGTAACGACGCCTTCCAGGAAGTCGATATCGTGGGCATCACCCGTCCCTGTACCAAACACAATTTTCTGGTGAAGGACGTGCGCAACCTGGCCAAGACCATCCGCCAGGCCTTCTATCTTGCGCGCTCCGGTCGCCCCGGGCCCGTCCTTGTGGACCTGCCCAAGGATATCATGCAGGCCCGTACGGAATTCGTCTGGCCTGAAGATATCTTCATGCGCAGCTACAATCCCACCTACAAGCCCAACCTGAACCAGCTGCGCCGTACGGCCGAAGAGCTGGCCAAGGCCCGCAAGCCCATCATCCTGGCGGGCGGCGGCGTCATCATGGCCAATGCTTCGGAAGTCCTTTGCGAGCTGGCCCACGAGCTGAACATCCCTGTGGCCACCACGCTCATGGGTCTGGGCGCCTTCCCTGCCAACGGCGATTTGTGGCTGGGCATGGTGGGCATGCATGGTACCTATGCCGCCAACATGAGCATCAACCATGCGGACCTGCTGGTCTGTGTGGGCGCGCGCTTCGACGACCGTGTGACCGGCCGTCTGCAGGACTTCGCCTCCCATGCGCGCATCGTGCATATCGACATCGACCCCACCTCCATCCGCAAGAACGTGGAAGTGGACGTGCCCGTGGTGGGCGACTGCCGCCAGGCCCTGGAAGGCATCCTGGAGATCTGCCGCGCCAAGATGGCCGATACCGACTGGTCGGGCATGCATGCCGACTGGCTGCAGACCGTGCATGAATGGAAGGCCAATCATCCGCTGGCCTACAACAAGAACGGTCACATCAAGCCCCAGCAGGTCATCGAGACCATGTACTCCATCACCAAGGGCGATGCCATCATCGCCACCGAGGTGGGGCAGAACCAGATGTGGGCCGCCCAGTTCTATACCTTCACCAAACCGCGCACCCTGCTGACCAGCGGTGGCCTGGGCACCATGGGCTACGGCTTCCCCGCGGCCATCGGCGCGCAGTTCGCCTTCCCGGACAAGTTGGTCATCAACGTGGCCGGTGACGGCTCCATCCAGATGAACATCCAGGAACTGGCCACCGTGGTGCAGAACAAGATCCCGGTCAAGGTGGTCATCCTCAACAACGGCCATCTGGGCATGGTCCGCCAGTGGCAGGAACTCTTCTACAATCGCAACTACAGCCATACCAATATGGAGGCCCAGCCCGACTTCGTGAAGCTGGCTGAGGCCTACGGCGCCGAAGGCTACCGCATCAGCAAGCCCGAAGAGCTGGAAGACGTGCTGCGCAAGGCCCTGACCTCGCCCAACCCGGCCTTCATCGACGTCATGGTTGAGCGCGAGGAAAACGTCTATCCCATGGTGCCCGCCGGGGCTGCCCTGGATGAGATGCTCTTGGTGTAGAGGAGGGACGCCATGCAAAGACATGTTCTTTCCGTGCTGGTGGAGAACGAGCCCGGTGTGCTCAGCCGCGTGGCCGGCCTGTTCAGCGGCCGCGGCTTCAATATCGATTCGCTCAATGTGGCGCCTACCCTGGAAGAGGGCGTTTCGCACATGACCATCACCACCTATGGTGACAGCCAGATCCTGGAGCAGATCATGAAACAGCTCCACAAGATCGTGACCGTCATCAAGGTGATGGACTTTGCCGACATGCCCGCCATCGAACGCGAGATGATGTTCGTCAAGGTGCAGGCCGAAGGCCCCGCCCGCAGCGAGATCCTGCGTACCGTGGAGATCTTCCGCTGCAAGGTGGTGGACGTTAGCTCCAGCGAGATGACCATTGAGGCTACCGGCGACCACGACAAGCTGGACGCCATCCTGAGCCTGCTGCACCGCTTTGGCATCAAGGAAGTGGCCCGCACCGGTTCCGTGGCCATGCGCCGCTCCAAAAAGTGTGAATAGCATCCCCGGCGAGGGGGCCGCGGACGGTCCCCCACCGGAAGATGACGGCAAATTTGCCTGAGGGATGCCGTGACGCTTGACATTTGCGCCACGGCATCCCAAATAGAAGTTTCCCCCTCGGGAATACCGAGTATTTTTCCATTGAAAAGGACAAGAGCCATGAAAGTTTACTATGATCAGGATGCCGATCTTTCCGTCTTGAAAAACAAGACTGTGGCCATCATCGGTTACGGCAGCCAGGGCCATGCCCATGCCCAGAACCTGCGCGACTCCGGCGTGAAGGTCGTCGTGGGCCAGCGCCCCGGCGGTGCCAACTATGAGCTGGCCAAGCAGCACGGCTTTACCCCCGTGTCCGCTGCCGAAGCCGCCGCCCAGGGCGACCTGATCATGATCCTGCTGCCTGACGAAGTGCAGGCCGCCGTGTACGAAAAGGACATCAAGCCCAACCTGACCCCCGGCAAGGCTCTGCTGTTCGCCCACGGCTTCAACATCCACTTCAACCAGATCGTGCCTCCCAAGGACGTGGACGTGTTCCTGATCGCCCCCAAGGGTCCCGGCCATCTGGTGCGCCGTACCTTCACCGAAGGCGGCGGCGTGCCCTGCCTGGTGGGCATCCAGCAGGACGCCACCGGTGAGGCCCTGAAGGTGGCCCTGGCCTACGCCAAGGGCATCGGCGGCACCCGCTCCGGCGTTATCGAGACCAGCTTCCGCGAAGAGACCGAAACCGACCTCTTCGGCGAACAGGCCGTGCTGTGCGGCGGTATCTCCGCCCTCATCAAGGCCGGTTTCGAGACCCTGGTGGAAGCCGGTTACCAGCCCGAAATGGCTTACTTCGAGTGCATGCACGAAATGAAGCTGATCGTTGACCTGATGTACGAAGGCGGCCTGTCCCGCATGCGTTACTCCATCAGCAACACGGCTGAATACGGCGACTATGTGACCGGCCCCCGCCTGATCACCGACGCCGTGAAGAAGGAAATGAAGGCCGTGCTGAAGGACATCCAGAGCGGCAAGTTCGCCCGTGACTTCATCCTCGAAGCCCGCGCCAACTATCCCATGTTCATGGCCACCCGCCGCAACGAAGCCAACCACCAGCTGGAGCAGGTGGGCAAGGAACTGCGCGGCATGATGACCTGGCTGAAGAAGGACAAGAAGGACTAGTTCCGCTGTCCGTCATGACGCTCACAAAGGGGGGACTCCGGTCCCCCTTTTTTTGTTTTGCGGGCAGGACGGCATCCTGTGGAAAACGGGGCTCGGCGATGTGGTGGGGCAAGCAGTATACTGGCCCCCCTGACCTTTGACGGAAAAAGGACAGGTCGGGATCGCTGCCTCCCGGCAGGCCTCACGTCCCGCAAGCGAGCGCCTGCGTCCCGACACGATGAGATAAAGAGAGGAGCCTGTGGCACCGGATACGGCATTCTATGACCAGCGCGCGGCCAGTTATGCCGCGGCATCCCATGATATGGATCTGCGGCCCCTGTATGCCCGTTTTTTGCCGCATGTGCGTCCCGGCGGGCTCATCCTCGATGCCGGTTGCGGATCGGGGCGGGACGCGCTGGCGTTCCGCCAGGCCGGCTTCCGGGTGGAGGCCTTCGACGCCTCACCGCAGATGGCCCGACAGGCGGCGCTCCTGCTGGAGCAGGACGTGCCCGTGCTCTGTTTCGAAGACGTGGCGTGGCAGGATCGTTTCGATGGGATCTGGGCCTGCGCCAGCCTGTTGCATGTGGCCCCGGCCGATCTGCCCGATGCCCTGCGGCGCCTGCAGCGAGCACTGCGCCCCGGCGGCGTGATGTTCTTCAATTTCAAGTACGGTCAGGGCCTGCGCCGGAGCCCGGACGGGCGTCGTTTCACCGATATGGATGAAGCTGGTGTCCGGGGACTGCTGGAGGAGCTGCCGGGACTCGTCTGTCTGGAGATGACGACAGGAGAGGACGACCGTGCGGCGGAGCTGCGGGAACGCTGGATCCAGGTCCTTGTCCGGCGCGCCCCGTCTTCTGATTGAGATCGGCCTGGCGAGGGGACCGGATGGGGGAGAGGAGCGTCTGTCCATGACGTTTCCTGTCCTGCCGTGCCCTCGCAAATACTGCCCTCTGGGATCATCAAACAAGAAAGCACCCGCTATGGGTGTTTTTTTGTTTCAGGGCAGGGGCATCTCCCACTTCCCGGGTCGCATCGTGACGGATAGGGCCCGCATATCCTGTCGATCCTTTCGTTCCGCGAGCGTTGTTTGCCCATAGAGCAGCTGGCCGCCACGATACCGGAACAAAAAAGCCCGTCCGCAGGGCGGATGGGCTTGATGCCTTGGCGGCAAAGAGGGGAACTTGAGGGGAAATGGGTCTTTTTTATCGCAAGGAGCGACCGGATGGCGTCCCGCAGGGACGTGCCCGTTACGACGCAGGAAGTTACGGGCATCGACAGCAGAGGGAAGGCTCCCCTCCCAGCAAAAAGCAATGGCGCCTACACCGCCCAGCAGGCCACGCTGTGGCCGTTCTCGCAGCGGGCCACAGGGACGCTCTCGAAGCAGCGCGGCAGGGCTTCGTCACAGCGCGGGGCAAAGGGGCAGCCTTCAGGCATGTTGTCCAGGCGGGGGACGCTGCCGGTGATGGCGGGCAGGCGATTCATGCCCATGGCCGCGCGTCCCGGTGCGGAGCGCATGAGCCCGCGCGTGTACGGATGCAGGGGATTGCGGAACAGCTCGGTCGTGGGGGCGTGTTCCACCAGATGCCCCGCGTACATGACGCCCACATTGTCGGCGATGCGGGCCACCACGCCCAGGTCGTGGGTGATGAAGAGCACGGCCATGCCGCGCTTGCGGCTCTGCTCCGTGATGAGGCTGAGGATCTGCCCCTGGATGGTGGCGTCGAGGGCCGTGGTGGGTTCGTCCGCCAGCAGCAGGTCTGGCTTGCAGGCCAGGGCCATGGCGATCATCACGCGCTGGCGCATGCCGCCGGAAAGCTGGTGGGGATAATCGTCATAGCGGCTCTCCGCTGCGGGGATGCCCACCTCGGAGAACAGGCGGATGACCTCCTGTCGCGCCTCGCCGCGGGACAGGCCCAGATGCAGGCGCAGGGGCTCCGCGGTCTGCATGCCCACCTTCAGCACCGGATTGAGCGAGGTCATGGGTTCCTGGAAGATCATGGCGATATGGCGGCCCCGCAGGGCGCGCATCTCTTCCGGGGGCATGGTGCGCAGGTCGCGGCCGCGGAACAGGATACGGCCGCTGATATGGGCATTCTCGGGCAGCAGATGCAGGATGGCGCGGGCCGTGAGGCTTTTTCCGCAACCGGATTCGCCCACCAGGCAGGTGATGCCCGCCGGGGGCAGGCTGAGGCTGACGGCGTGGACGGCGGGCAGGATGCCGTCGTCGGTGCTGAAGCTGACGGAAAGCTGTTCCAGAGTGAGGGTATCGTCCAGGTTCATGGGCGGCGTGTTCCCCGGCTGTTGGGTTGGGCGGGCCTGTGCCTGACGGGCACGGCGCGGCAGGTTTGAAAAAGGGAAGGAGTCTTTCCTTGCGGAAACGGCTCCTTCCCCCGGATGTCGTCGCGATGACGGCGGATCAGCGTTTGACGCGCGCCTCGCGGTACTGGATGTAGGCCTCGCGTACGGCGATGTACGGATCAACGGCGATACCGCTCAGGCTTTCGTAGGTGGGCAGCAGGTCGTCCAGCGCATTGAAGCGCAGGTAGAGCTCGGAAGCCGTGGCCAGCTCCCAGGGATGGACGAAGAAGAAGACATCGGTGGCGCAGTCGCCCGCAAAGCCGATGCTCTCACGCACGGAGCTGGGCCCCAGGAAGGGCCAGACGATGTAGAAGCCGTGCCCGATGCCCCAGCGGCCCAGGGTCTGGCCGAAGTCCTCGCCACCGGGATCGATGTCCACCAGGATCTTCTTGGTGCCGGCCACATCGGCAAAGCCGCCCAGGCCCACGGTGGTGTTCATGCAGAAGCGCCCGAATTCCACGAAGGCTTCCTTGACGCGGAACTGCAGCAGGCTGTTGATCATGCGCTTGGGCATGAGGATGTTGGCATAGAAGTTTTTGACACCGCCCCGGATGGGCTGGGGGACGACGGTCTCGTAGAAGTTGTAGACCGGCTTGGCGACATGCAGGAAGAAGATGTCGTTGAAAGCGAACCAGAAGCGGTTCCAGGGCTCCAGCGGGTCGGCGATGCTGGTCAGGGGCTCACTGTCGTAATCGTCCAGCGAATCCCCGTCGGACAGCTGTTCGTGGGCATAGGGGTGCACGGAGATGGCCCCGGCCGGCATGGTGGGACTGCTGCTGTCGTACAGGCTCGACGGCGCATGGTCCGTGGCCGGAGCGGCCGGGGCGGCACCGGCGGGCACAGCGCACAGGAGCGTCAGCAGCAGGAGCGAGACTAGGATAAGGGGACGCATGCTCTCTCCGTTTGGCGGCTATTTGCCGACCGGCTGCTTGCGCACTTCGTCAGCCTTGGCCTTGACGCGGGCGATGAGTTCGTCAGGGGTGCCGCTGGTCAGGATATCCTGGAACTGGGTGCGGTAGTTTTTGACCAGGCTCAGGTTCTCCACGATGATGTCATAGACGCGCCAGCTGTTGTCCTTGGCCATCATGCGGTAGGCCACGGGCACGCGGGTGCCGTCCTTCATGGTGATCTCGGTGCGGACTTCCACACGGGTCTTGGCGGCGTTGGCGATCTCGCCGGTATAGGCCACCTGTTCGCCGTTATAGCCGTCCACCTTGTTCAGGTAGGTGGTCAGCAGCAGATCGGCAAAGGCGTTGCTGAAGCTCTTTTTCTGGGCGGCGGAGAATTCCTTCCAGCGGGGGCCCACCGTACGGGACGAGAACTCGCCGAAATCGAAGATATGGTAGACCTCGTCCTCGATCTGGCGGCGCAGGGGCGGCCGGGTGGCGGAGTTCACATAGTCGGGGTTCTTGATGCAGTCCAGCACGCGGCTGATGGAGACCTCCAGGGCCTTGCGGGCGGGAGAGGCTTCGGCCGCGTCGGCGGCGGGGGCAAAGCCGGGCAGGGACAGACACAGGGTGAGGGCGGCACCGGCCAGCAGGCCGAGCACCGTGCGACGGTTGTTCATATTACACACCTCCCAGGGCGTATTTGCTGATAAGGGATTCGATGTCCACGGCGGATTCCGTCTCTTCCAGGGTGTCGCCGGAAGCCAGGATGTCTTCGGAACCGCCGGCGGTCAGGTTGACGTACTTGTCACCGATAAGGCCGCTGGTCTTGACCGAGGCGATGGTATCGGCGGGCAGCTGCAGGTCCTTGTCCAGGATCAGGACCACACGGGCCTGGCGCCGGGAAAGGTCGTCATCCAGCTTGATGGAGGCCACACGGCCCACGGGCACACCGGCCATCTCCACGTCGGCGCCCACGCGCAGACCGGAAACGGAGTTGAAGTTGGCCACAAGCTCAAAGCCCTTGCTGTCGAAGACCTCCATCTTGCCGAGCTTGATGGTCAGGTAGGCCACACAGACAAGGCCCAGCAGGACGAAGATGCCGACAGCGGTCTGGCGGAAAGAATTCATGGCAATTTCCTTGTGCGGCAATGCCGCGCTATGGTTATACGCCCGGCAGGGGCAATCTTCAAGGTGCGTCCGCAACGATATACGGCAACTCTCGTTGGCGGCTCGCCGGGTCTCAGACGATGGATGCGGCGGCGCGGTCCCTGTACGGGGCCGCAGGGCCGGAGGGTAGGCCGGCCCCCGCCTAGGTCCTGAACCACCGGTCCAGGGCGGCGCTCACGCGCGGATCGGCCGGGGCGTCGGCCAGGCTCTCCTCGTCGCCGCCTTCACGGCGCAGGAACTGGAGCAGGTACGGATCCCGGCTGGCCTCCAGCTCTGGCAGGGTACCGGAAAAGATGGCCCTGCCCTCGCGCAGCACCAGCACATGGTCGGCGATGCAGCGCAGGCTGGCCAGGTCATGGCTGACCACCACGATGGTCATTTCCGGGTACTGGCGGTGCATGGCCTGCAGCAGGGCATCCATGCGCGCGGCCGTGATGGGATCCAGACCGGACGTGGGCTCGTCACACAGCAGGATGCGCGGCTCGGCGATGAGGGCCCGGGCAAGGCCCGCCCGTTTGCGCATGCCGCCCGAAAGCTGGTTGGGGAAATAATCGGCAAAGTCTTCCAGCCCCACCATGCGCAGGACGCGCAGCCCGGCTTCGCGCAGGACGTCCTTGGGCAGGCGCAGATGCTCGCTGAGGGGCAGGCAGACGTTCTGCACCAGGGTCAGGGCGCCCAGCAGGGCACCGTCCTGGAAAAGCACGCCCATGCGGCGGCGGATGCGCCGGGCCTCGGCATGGGGCAGGCTGAACAGGTCCTGGCCGCCGATGCGCAGGTTGCCGCTGATGGGGCGCGAAAGGCCGATGATGTGGCGCAGCAGGGTGGACTTGCCGCAGCCGGAGCCCCCCAGGATGACGGAGACCTTGCCGCCGGGCAGGGTGGCGTTGATGTCATGCAGCACGGCGTGGTCGCCGTAGCCTACGGAAAGGGAAGAAAAAGAGATGTCCCAGGCGTTCATGGTCACCTACAGCAGGAAGGAGGTCAGCACATAGTCGGCCACCAGGATGAGCACGCAGGAGATGACCACGGCCGAGGTGGTGGCGTTGCCCACGGCTTCGGGGCCCACACTGTCACGCCGCATGTGGGTGGTGTAGCCCTGATGGCAGCAGACCGTGGCCACCAGCAGGCCGAAGACCAGGGATTTGATGAAGCCCCCGGCCACGTCGTTCATGGTCACGGAGCTGGCGATGCGGTACAGGTACGCGCCTTCGTTGATATGCAGCATGAGCACGCCGGTCAGGTAGCCGCCGATGATGCCGATGACGTCGAAGATGGCCGTGAGCAGGGGAAAGGCCAGCAGCGAGGCCACCAGACGGGGGCTGACCAGATAAGCCATGGAGTTGATGTCCATGACGTCCAGGGCGTCGATCTGATCGGAGATGCGCATGACGCCGATCTCGGCCGCCATGGAGGACCCGGCGCGTCCGGCCAGCATGATGGCCGTGAGCACGGGGCCCAGTTCGCGGATGAGGCTCAGCGAGACGGCCGAGCCCAGCATGCCCACGGAACCGAACTGGACGAGGGTGTAGTAGCCTTGCAGGCCCAGCACCATGCCGCAGAAGATGCCGATGAGCAGGATGACGAACAGGGATTTGTAACCGATGACGTACAGCTGCTGGATGGTACGGGGGACGATACGGGGACTGGTGAAGATATGGCGCAGGCCGTCGAGCATGAAAAGGGTCACGGCGCCCAGACTGTCCAGCATGCGCAGCACAGCGGCGCCCAGCCGGTTGCAGAACGTCAGGATGCTGCTCATAAGGGGTATCACGCCTCACTAGCGGGGGCGGGGTTTGCCGCCTACCCGTTTTTTGGATTTTTGCAGGGGAGAACCGAGCCGCATGCGTTGCAGCTCTTCTTTCAGGTTGGCGGCATCCAGATCCGTGCCGCGCATGTGGACCATGACCAGGGTCAGCTTGCCGCTTTTCTGGCCGCGTGTGCGCAGGCCCTGGCCCTCCAGGCGCTGGCGCAGGCGGTCGGCATCGTCCACATTGCGGAAGGCCGCCACCTGGAACACGAAATCGTACAGGGGCGCGGCGTTCGTCGCCGCCTGGGGCCTGGTGGCCGGGGCCGCCGTTTTTTCGGGAGCGGGCTGGGCCGCGCCCTTGGGGGCATTGCCCCAGGCCGCGAGACCGTTGCCCGAAGGCTTGTTGAAAGGATGCGAGTTTTTGGCGGCAGGAGCGGCGGCCGGTGCGGCGGGGGCGCTGGAGGCGGCGGCGGGGGCTGCCGCGGCATCCCCTTCGGGAGCGGCAGGGGCGCCGCCCACGGGCTGCTGGCCCAGATCGGCCAGTTTGTCCCGCAGGCTCGCGTCTTCGGAACCGGCCATGGCCTTGTCCATCTCGGCCAGGGTCTCCCTGTCGGGACGGCCGATGCCGGTCAGTTCCCGCATTTCTTCGCCGGGGTTCTGACCGTGCCCCACCATATAGCCCATGAAGAAGGCCCAGCCTATGCAGGCCAGCATGACGATGCAGATGGCCCCCGCGGCCAGGGGCGGCAGCGTGAAGCTGAAACCGCCCTTGGGCACAGAGGGAGCGATACGCTGGCGGATCTTTCGCAAAGGCTGGGCCATAGGATCTACATGGCCTCGGGAGCGCTCACGCCCAGCAGGTCAAGGCCGTTGCGCAGCACCTGACTCACGGCGCGCAGCAGCGCCAGACGCGAGAGGGTGCGGGCCGTATCGTCGGCCAGCAGCACCTGATGCTTGGCGTAGTAGCTGTGCAGCATGCCGGCCAGATCCATCAGGTAGTGGCTGACGTGATGCACGGCCAGGGCCTGGGCAGCGGTGGCCACCATGTCCTCGAAACCGGCCATCTTGCGCAGCAGGGCCATGTCTTCGGGGGTGTCCAGGGCCGCCAGCAGTTCGTCCGTGGCGGCGGCGGGCAGGGTGATGCCGCGTTCCTCGGCACGACGCAGCACGGCGCAGATGCGGGCATGGGCGTACTGCACATAGTACACGGGGTTGTCCAGGCTGCGCTGCTTGGCCAGCTCCAGGTCGAAGTCCAGGCTGGTGTCGCTCTTGCGCGAAAGGAACATGAAGCGGGCCGCGTCGGCGCCCACTTCCTTGACCACGTCGGCCAGGGTCTCGAAGGTACCGGCGCGGGTGGACATGCTCACGGGCTTGCCGCCCTGGAGCAGGTTCACCAGCTGGATGAGCACCACGTCGAAGCTTTCGCGGGGCTTGCCCATGGCGGTGATGGCGGCGCGCATGCGGGGCACGTAGCCGTGGTGGTCGGCGCCCCAGATGTCGATGAGCCAGTCATAGCCGCGCTGGAACTTATTGTGGTGGTAGGCGATGTCCGAGGCGAAATAGGTCAGGCTGCCGTCGGACTTGCGCAGCACGCGGTCCTTGTCGTCGCCCAGGGCCTGGGTGGCGAACCAGAAGGCACCGTCCTTGTCGAAGGTGTGCCCGGCGTCGGTCAGGGCGTCGAAGGCGGCCTTGACGGCGCCGCTCTCCACCAGGGTCTTTTCCGAGAACCAGTGCTGGTGTTCCACGCGGAAATCGGCCAGGTCGGCCTTGATGCCGTCCAGGATCTCGTTCATGGCGCGTTCGTAGCAGCGATCCTGACCGGCCTGGTCTTCCATGTCGGGCAGGCTGGGGTCTTCGGCCAGCATCTCGCGGGCGATGTCGATGATGTAGCTGCCGCGGTAGTAGTCCTCAGGCCATTCCACGGGACGGCCGGCCAGTTCCTTCACGCGCAGCCACACGGAAAGGCCCAGGATGCGCATCTGACGGCCGGCGTCGTTGATGTAGTATTCGGTCTCCACGTCGAAACCGGCCTTGCGCAGCAGGCGGGCCAGGCTGTCGCCCACGGCGGCGCCGCGGCCGTGGCCCACATGCAGGGGGCCGGTGGGGTTGGCGGAAACGTATTCCACCAGGGTCTTGCGGCCCTGGCCCACGCTGCTCTGGCCGTAGGCGGCGCCGGCGGCTTCCACTTCACACACGGTCTTGCGCCAGAAGTGCTGGCTGAAGGTCACGTTGCAGAAACCGGGGCCGGCCACTTCCACCTTTTCGATGTCGGCGCAGCGCTGGGGCAGCTTTTCCACGAAGACCTGGGCCAGTTCGCGGGGATTCTTGTGGGCCTCGCGGGCCAGCAGCATGGCGATGTTGGCGGCCAGGTCGCCGTGTTTGGGGTCGCGGGGCGGTTCGATGACCGCTTTGGCGGGCCAGTTGAGGCCCATCTCTTCCACAATGCCCATGAGGGCAGAGCGCAAAACGTCAGTAGCGCGCATGTATCCTATCTCCTGAGGCGGGGCTCGTGCCTACGCCGAAAAATTTTCCACGCTTTCGAGGCTGTTGACCAGTTCCACCCGCAGTTCCTGGCGGGCGGCCTCGTCCAGATGATTGAGGCAGGCGGGCACCATCTTGCCCAGCACGGCCTTGGGACCCACTTCGACCCAGCGGCGCACGCCGTCGGCATACTGGTTGCGCACGGTCTCGATCCAGAGCACGGACGAGGTCATCTGCTTGAGCAGGCTTTCCTTGGCGCTTTCACCGTCGGTGACGGCGCGGCCGTGCAGGTTGCAGTAGACCGGGAACTGCGGCTTGCGCCACACGGCCTTGCGCAGCAGGGGCTCCAGCTCGCGGGAGGCCTTCTCCATCATGGGGCTGTGGAAGGCGCCGCTCACCTTGAGCTCGATGGCGCGGCCGCGGTGTTCCTTGGCCTTCTGGCAGGCCAGGGCCACGGCATCGCGGTGACCGCTGACCACGAACTGCGCCGGGGTGTTGTAGTTGGCCACGATGAGCAGGGCGTCGGCTTCTACGGCGGCCTCGCGGGCCAGGGCTTCCACGTCTTCCTGCTTCATCTTGAGGATGGCGGCCATGCTGCCGGTGCCGTCGGGATCGGCCTCGGCCATGAGGCGGCCGCGCAGGGACACGATCTGCAGCACGGTCTCGGGATCCAGCACCTCGGCGGCGGCCAGGGCGCTGAATTCGCCCAGGCTGTGACCGGCGGCGGCACAGGGGCGCACCTTGCCCGCCAGCTCGCGCCAGAGGTTGATGTTGACCACGGTCAGCGCGGGCTGCAGGGCGCGGGTGTCGCTCATGGCGGCATCATCGCCTTCCCAGTAGATCTCGCGCAGCGGCAGGCCGCTGATGGCTTCGGCACGCTTCCAGAGCGTCATGGCTTCGGGACGGGCTTCGGCCAGCTCCCGGCCCATGCCCGCTTCCTGCGAGCCCTGGCCGGGAAAAAGCAATGCACACGATGTCATTTTCATAACTCCAAAAATGGATTGGCAAGCGGTATAAAGTCGTCTTTTTTACGACAGAGCGCCAGAGCTTGCAAGTCCCGCCGCCAGAGGCTACACAAGGCCCATGAAGCCCAACGCGAAACACGACGACATCTCCCTGTCCGCCCTGGCGCGATGCGCCCGGGAGGCGGGCGTGACGGTGCCCGAGGCTGCCCTGCCCGGGCTGGCGGAATATCTGCAGCTGCTCTGCCGCTGGAACAAGGCCATGAACCTGGTGGGCGCGCATCACTGGCGCGACGCCATGCAGCGCCTGGTGGCCGACAGCTTCCATCTGGCGACCTTCCTCGACGGCCTGCCCCTGCCCGAAGATCCCCTGTGCTGGGATCTGGGCTCCGGCGCGGGCCTGCCCGCCATCCCCCTGCGCATGGCCTGGCAGCGCGGCACCTGCTGGCTGGTGGAGGCCCGCGAGAAACGGGCGCTCTTCCTCTCCACGGTGCTGGCCCGCGTGCCCCTGCCGGGGACCCATGTTTTCCGGGGCAGGGTGGAGCACTTTTTCCCCAAGCAGGCCCGCAAGGCCGATTGCATCACCAGTCGGGCCTTCATGCCCTGGCCGCAGCTGCTGGAACTGGTGGCCCCGCACCTGGCCGACGACGGCATCGTGGTGATCCTGGCCCGCGAGGAACCGCCCGCCGCCGGGGACATCGACGGCTGGGAGCTGGTGGGGTCCTTCGCCTACACGGCCGACAACGTGCACCGCTGGTTCTGGGCCCTGCGCCGGAGAGCCGAAGGGTAGCGATCTTTTGAGGGGCCCCTTCGCCAATGCGAGAGGGCCATCTTCCCTCAGGCTCCTCCTTCCCCGCGCGTTTTGTTCGTGTCCTCGGATACGCGTTACTTTTTGCCGCAAACTCCCTGCCACAAAGGAGAGCCGCATGACGGACAAACCGGTTTCCGTCTACTTTACCGCTGAGAACCGCACCTTCTGGCTGCACGGTCTGTTCTGGGGCCTGGTGACCCTGGGCCTGGCCTTTGCCCTGCGCATGCTGGAATGGCCCTGCTGGCAGGACCCGGAATACCGTCTGGGCTCGGAATGGCTGCTGGCCACGCACGATGCCTATCATTGGGTGGCCGGTGCCGAAGGATTCGGCCATGCGGTGGGGCATCCCATGGCCGTCATGTTGCGCGGCATGGCCGACCTGCTGGGGACCTATCCCGCGGCGGTGGCGTTCTGGTTCCCGGCGCTGCTCTCCTGCTTCGTGGCCGTCATCGTCTATGCCTGGGTCTGGGCCCTGGGCAGCATGGAGGCCGGTGTGGCGGCGGGCCTGCTGACCAGCCTTGCGCCGGGTTTCCTGGCCCGTACGCTGCTGGGCTATTATGACACGGACCTCGTGACCCTGTTCTTCCCCCTGCTCATGACCCTGGCGCCTGCCTGCTGGGCCATGCGCTACATGCTCCTGCCCCAGCTGATCCTGAAAAAGCTCATCGTCGGTTCCGGTCTGGCCGCGGCCAAACGCCTTTGGGGCAGCTCGCTGGCCGAGCAGGACCTGCGCCTGGGCAATCCCCTGCGCTGGCAGTGGGTGGTGCTGCTGGGCGTTTCCGGCGTCATCTCCTGGTGGACGCAGGAATGGCATTCGGTCTTTCCCTATCTGACCCGCTACAATGTCTGCCTGCTGGCCTTCATGAGCCTGGTCATGGCGCCGCGCGGCCGCCGCAACCTCCTGCTGCTGGGCTCGCTGGCCTACGCCCTGCCCACGCTGGGCGGCCCCCTGTTCTTCGGCTTCAGCGCCCTGCTCATGACCGCGGGCTGGACGCGCGCCCGTCAGATGTACCGCCTGCGCCAGTGGCTGTGCCGCCCCTGGGTGCTCATCCTCCTCTGGCTGGGGGTGGGCTTCCTCTTCCTGTCGGGCGAGCTGTTGCAGACCATCACCCACCAGCTTTCCCTGTACATGAAGAAGGCCGAGGTCTCGGGCGGCAGCGGGGCGCTGGCCCTCATCTACCCGCCCGCGGGGCAGGCCCTCACCGAAGTGCAGGACCTGGGCCTGCTGGCCGTGCTGGCCTATTTCCATCCCTGGCATGAGGCCGCGGCCCTGGGCCTGCTGGGCTTCGTGTGGGTGATCTTCCGCCGTCCCGGTGCGCTCTTCCTGCTGCCGCTGGCGGCGCTGGGCCTGCTCAGCACCAAGATGGGCGGCCGCATGGTCATGTTCGGCGCGCCCATCGTGGCCGTGGGCCTGGCCCTGCCCCTGTACTGGCTGCTCCAGCGCCTGCTGCGCAAGCTGCGCCCCAACGTGACGGGCATCCTGACCTCCGCGCTGCTGCTGGCGCTGCTGGTGGCCCCCTTCGTGAACATCATCCCGGCCATGTCGCAGGGCCCCATGATCAACCGCCGCCATGCCGAGATGCTCAGCCGGGCCCAGACCGTGGTGCCCAAGGATGCCACGCTCTGGCTGTGGTGGGACTGGGGCTACGCGGCCCATCATTTTGCCCGGCGGCTCACCATCGCGGACGGTGCCCGCAATGCCGGCGCGCCGCTCTACCTTTCGGCGGCGGTGCTGGGCACGGACAATCCCCGCTTCGCCCGCCAGCTCATCCGCTATACCAGCCAGTTCGCCAAGGGGCGGGACCCCTTCGACGAGGAAGTGGCCAGCGAGGTCTTTGCCGGGCTGGATGCCCAGCAGGCCCAGGATCTCATGGACAAGCTGCGTTCGCCGGAAACGGCGCTGGTGGAAGGCGAGGGGCGGCAGTTCGTGACGGTCAGTTTCGAGATGCTGCGCCTTGGTTTCTGGATCAGCAATTTCGGCAACTGGGACTTCGTGACCCGGCAGGGAGAGGGCGCGGCCCTGTCCATCCTGCCGCAGGCCGTGGCCTACAACCTGGACAAGGGCGAGGTCCTGCTGGACGACAGCGCCACGCCCATCCGTCCGGCGTCCATCAGCGTGTTCGAGGAGACGGGCGTCACCCGCCGGGACTACATCCAGCAGTGGTTCGACAGCCATCCGCGGGCCACGGCGGCCCAGCGGCAGGAGTTCCTTTCCGGGCGCCGCAACGTGCACTTCTTCTTCAACCGCATCACGGACGAGAAGCTGGCCATGGATGCCAACCTCTACAATTCGCTCATGGTGCGCCTGCTGGTGGGCAACCCGCAGGACCCGGCCATCTCGCCCTATTTCAAGCTGGTCTACGACAACGTGTTCTGCCGCATCTACGAAGTGCTGTAGGGAAGGGCGGACGTTGAGAGATGCTTGAGGAGAGGGGGGCCCTCTCCTCGGATTCCTTGCCCGCAGGCCGCATCAATGATGGTAGGGCACCTTGCGGATGATGCATTCCGCGCGGTAGAGCTGCTCCAGCAGGAGCACGCGGGCCAGTTCGTGGGGGAAGGTCATGCTGCTGAGGCTGACCAGCTTCCAGGCACGCTGGCGCACGGCCTCGTCCAGACCGTAGGCGCCGCCGATGATGAAGCAGGCGCGGCCCATGGCGTTGTTGTCGATCTTTTGCAGCAGCTGGGCCAGCTGGGGCGAGGTCATGGTGATGCCGCGCTCGTCCAGCACCAGGGGCACGTCCTGCGGGCCCAGGGCCTCCAGCAGGCGGCGGCCTTCCAGCTCGTTGCGCTGGGCCTGGGGCAGGGCGGGGTCCCCGTCCCGGACTTCCACACATTCCAGACGCCGCCAGCGGTTGATGCGCTGGCTGTAGTGGGCGGCGGCGTCTTTCCAGAACGGTACTTTCAGTTTGCCCACACTGAGCAGGCGCAAGGGTTTCCCTGTCATGATTCCTCGATCGTTGTGTCAGATATCCACAGCAGAAGACGCCGCCCGCAGATTGCGTGATGGCGGCGTGCTGGCCTTTCCCACAGAGACGTTCTACGGCCTGGGCTGCTGTGCCGACCAGGCCGTGGCCGTGGCGCGAGTGTATCAGGCCAAGCGCAGGCCCGTCCATATGCCCCTGCCCCTGCTGGCGGGCAGCCTTGAGCTGCTGCGCCCCTATGTGACGCTGGAGCAGGCCCCCGAAGCGCTGCTGACGGCCTTTTGGCCCGGTCCGCTGACCGTGGTGCTGACCGCCCGGCTGACGCCGCTGGAAGGCCGCCGGCCCCTGGCGCCGCAGCTGGTGAATTCCAGGGGCAAGGCCGCCGTGCGCCTGACGCCCCATCCGCTGGCGGCGCGGCTTTCCTGCCTGGCCGGGGCGCCCCTCACGGCCAGCAGTGCCAACATCAGCGGTCAGGCGGCCGCCCGCGTGCCTGACGAGCTGGACGAACGCCTGCTGGCGGCCCTGACCGGGCCCGATGACGGCGTGGTGGTCAGCGGCCCTGCCCCGGCAGGGGGCGTGCCGTCCACCATCGTGGAGCCGCTGGCCGGTACGGACCTGCGCGTGCTGCGTCTGGGGGCCGTCAGCCTGGAGGCCCTGCGGGCCGCGGGCTTCACGCCGCACCTGGCCTGAGCCCGCCCGTCGCCAAGGACGGAAGACGCATCTTGGAGGACGTCGAAATTCCTGTCGAACATGGAGCTTGCGGCCGGCATGCTGCTGGCGTACCATGCGCCACTGGAGGCACCCATGCAGAAAGAACTCACCTGTCCCGCTTGCGGTCACAGCGTCATCCAGTATCTGAATCCCGCGCCCACCACGGATGTGGTCATCTATGATCCCGAACGGGGCGTGGTGGTCATCGAACGTGTCAACGAGCCGCACGGCTTTGCCCTGCCGGGAGGTTTCGTGGACGACGGCGAGCAGGTGGAACATGCCGCCGTGCGCGAGATGCGCGAGGAGACCGGTCTCGATGTGGAGCTGCTGGGCGTGCTGGGCGTGTATTCGCGCCCGGACCGTGACCCGCGCCGCCATACCATGAGCGTGGTCTTCGTGGGGCGCCCGCGTGATGCGGCGGCCCTGAAAGCCGGGGACGATGCGGCCCGGGCAGCCTTCTATCCTCTGGACAGGCTGCCGCAGCCCATTTGTTTCGACCATGCCCGCATCCTGGCGGACTTTGGCCGCTGGCTGGCGGGAGAACGTACGCTGGCGCCGGTGGAACCGGCAGGGGAGGATGACTGATGGGCTACCGTAACCTTCAGGAATGTGTGGCCGACCTGGAAAAGGTCGGGCAGTTGCGCCGTATCGACGTCCCCGTGGACCCCAATCTGGAGCTGGCGCACATCCAGCGCCGGGCCTTCCGCTCCAAATCCCCGGCCCTGCTGTTCACGCGGGTCAAGGGCTGTTCCTTCCCCATGCTGGCCAACCTGTTCGGTACGAAGGAACGCCTGCATTACATTTTTCGCGACAGCCTCGCCGGGGTGGAAGCCGTGCTGGCCGCCAAGGCCGATCCGGCCGCGGCCCTGAAGCATCCCCTGCGCAGCCTGCGGGCCCTGCCCGCGCTGCCGCACATGCTGCCCCGGCGCACCTCCAAGGCCCCTGTGCTGGAGAACCGCTGCGCCCTGTCGGATCTGCCCCGTCTGGTGGGCTGGCCCATGGACGGCGGGCCTTTCATCACGCTGCCGCTGGTCTACAGCGAGGATCCCGCGCGTCCCGGTCCGGATGCCTCCAACCTGGGCATGTACCGCGTGCAGCTGGCGGGCAACGACTACGCCGCCGACGAGGTGGGCCTGCATTACCAGATCCATCGCGGTATCGGCGTGCACCATGCCGAGGCCCTCAAGCGCGGCCAGAGCCTGCCGGTGAACATCTTCGTGGGCGGCCCGCCGGCCTTCACCGTGGCGGCGGTCATGCCCCTGCCCGAAGGCCTTTCGGAACTGCGTTTCGCGGGCCTGCTGGGCGGCTGCCGCGCGGCCATGCACTACAGCCGCCGCCTGCCCTTGCCGGTGCTGGCCGAGGCGGATTTCTGCATCAGCGGCCACATCCTGCCGCACCTCAAGCCCGAAGGGCCCTTTGGCGACCATGTGGGCTACTACAGCCTGAAGCATGATTTCCCCGTCCTGCAGGTGGAGGCCGTGCATCACCGCACCGGCGCCATCTGGCCTTATACGGCCGTGGGACGTCCGCCGCAGGAAGACACGGTCTTCGGCGACTTCATCCATGAGCTCACCGGCGCGCTGGTGCCGCAGGTCTTCCAGGGCGTGCGCGAGGTCCACGCCGTGGACGCCGCCGGGGTGCATCCCCTGCTGCTGGCCCTGGGCAGCGAGCGCTACACGCCGTACGAGGCCCAGCGCCGCCCGCGCGAACTGCTGACCGCCGCCCTGCACATGCTGGGCACCACGCAGACGGCCCTGGCCAAGTACGTGCTGGTGGCCGCGCATGAAGATGCGCCGGGCCTGCAGGCCCGGGACGTGGTGGCCTTTTTCCGGCATCTGCTGGAACGCACCGATTTCGAGCGCGACCTGCATTTCATCACCCGTTCCACCACGGATACGCTGGACTACACCGGCTTTGCCCTCAACGAAGGCTCCAAGCTCATCTGGGCCTCGGCGGGCGAAAAGCGGCGGGAACTGGCGCTGGAAGTGCATGACCTGCCGTCGCTGCCCGAAGGCTTCGGCGACGCCCGCTGTGCCGGGCCGGGCATCCTGGTGCTGCGCGGTCCCCGTCATGAACTGGGCCGCAACGAGACCGACCCGCGCATGGAAGAGCTGGCAGCCTGTCTGGCCCACTGGCCGCAGCGCGATGCCTTCCCGCTGGTGGCCGTGGTGGACGATGCCGCCTTCTGCGCCGCGGACTTCGACAATTTCCTCTGGGTGGCTTTCAGCCGCTCCGATCCCGCTGCCGACATCTACGGCACCGGGGCCGTGGTCCGCGCGCGGCACTGGTCCTGCGAAGGGCCGCTGCTGCTGGATGCCCGCATCAAGCCCTTCCATGCTCCCGCGCTGGAGGAAGACCCCGCCGTTCAACGCCGTGTGGATGCCCTGGCCGCGCCGGGCGGCCCGCTGCACGGCCTTATCGAATAAGGATCGTTTATGAAGATCGCCCTCTTGCAATGCAATACCGTCACCGGTGACGTGGCCGGCAATGCCGAGCGCATCCTTGCCGCCGTGCGTGAGGCCGCCGCCCAGGGCGCCGACCTGTGCGTCACTCCCGAGCTGGCCCTGTGCGGCGTGGCCCCGGGCAGCTATCTGCGCGCCGAGGACTTCGCCGAGGGCTGCAAGGCCGGGTTGCAGATGCTGGCCGATGCCCTGCAGGACGGGCCGCCCCTGCTGGTGGGCGCGCCGGTGGCCAGCGTGTACGCCTCGGGCCTGCTTTCCAACGCGGCCATCCTGGTGCAGAAAGGGCGCTGGTCGGTGGTCTCGCGCAAGGTCTACCAGACCTACGGCCAGGACAGCGAGGCCCGCTTCTTCGACCGGGGCGTCTCCTGCGGCATCCTGGCCCTGGACGGCTGGCGCCTTGGCGTGGTGCTGTGCCAGGAATCGGCCACCGAGGACGGCGCCTTCTGGAAGACCCAGTACGCCAGCGGGCACAACCCGCTCATGGAACTGGTGCAGCGCGGCGTGGACGCCATCGTCCACATGGCGGCGGTGCCGTTCAGCAAGGGGGTGCAGCGCCTGAGCGAGCAGATGCTCTCGCACGTGGCGGCGCGGCATCATGTGCATCTTTTTTCCGTCAACATGGTGGGCGGCAACGACAGTCGCGTCTACAACGGCCAGAGCCTGGCCTTCGATCCCACGGGGCAGATCCTGGCCCGCGGCAAGGCCTTTGCCGAGGACGTGCTGCTGGTGGATACCGCGGGCAGCGGCGGCATCGTGCATCCGCGTCCCGCCTGCCTGCCCGAAGCCATCTGGGACGCCCTGACCCTGGGCGTGCGGGACTTCGTCCACAAGTGCGGTCTGGAAAAGGCCATCGTGGCCCTTTCCGGCGGCATGGATTCGGCCCTGGTGCTCTGCGTGGCTGCCGAGGCCCTGGGTGCGGACAACGTGACGGCCGTGCTCATGCCGTCGCCCTACAGCAGCGAAGGGTCGGTGACCGACTCGCTGGAGCTGGCCGAAAATCTGGGGGTGCGGACCCTGACCCTGCCCATCGAGCCGGTCATGGAAAGTTTTTCCGCGGCTCTGGCGCCGGGGCTCGACCTGTTCGAGACCTTCCCCGGCGACACCACCTTCGAGAACCTGCAGGCCCGCATCCGGGGCATCATGGTGTCCTCGCTGGCCAACCGGGCGCGGGCTCTGGTGCTCAATACGGGCAACAAGAGCGAGTGCGCCGTGGGCTACAGCACCCTGTACGGCGATACCGTGGGCGCGCTGGGCGTCATCGCCGACCTGACCAAGACCGAAGTCTACACCCTGGCCGGCTGGTACAACCATCACCGTCAGGCCACCATCATCCCGCAGGCCATCTTCGACAAGGCCCCTTCGGCCGAACTGCGGCCCGGGCAGAAGGATTCGGACTCCCTGCCGCCCTACGACGTGCTGGACCCGGTGCTGGAGAGCCTGATCTTTGCCGGGCAGACGGCGGCCCAGCCCCAGGATGCCGACGAGGGCCTGCGCAAGGAAGTGCGCCGCAAGCTGTTCGCAGCGGAATTCAAGCGCCGTCAGGAGCCCCTGGGCCTGCACATCAGCCGCATGCCTTTCGGTACGGGCTGGCAGGTGCCGGTGGCCGGACGCTACCGCATGCCGTAACGGCACGGGCGTGGCGCTGCGGGAAAAGGGGGACGCGCCGCACGGCGCACGATATTTGATACCAAGGGAAGGCGGCTGCGGGAACGAGCATGGCCGCCGGAGCGCTCGCAGGAGCGCAGACAGACATCATTCGCATCTGGAGGAGAGACCATGCCTGAAGCACCAGAGAAAAACCTGGCTCTTGACATCGTTCGCATCACGGAAGCCGCCGCGCTTTCGTCCGCCCGCTGGCTGGGCCGCGGCAACAAGGAAGCCGGTGACGGCGCCGCCGTGGACGCCATGCGCAACAGTTTTTCCACCCTGCATGTGGACGGCATCGTGGTCATCGGTGAAGGCGAAAAGGACCACGCCCCCATGCTGTACAACGGTGAAAAGGTCGGCATGGGCGACGGCCCGCAGCTGGACGTGGCCGTGGACCCCGTGGAAGGCACCAGCCTGCTGGCCTATGGCCGTCCCAATGCCATCTCCACGGTGGCCGTGGCGCCGCGCGGCAGCATGTTCAACCCCGGCCCCAGCTACTACATGCAGAAGCTGGTGGTGGCCCGTGAGGCCCGCGATGTGATCGATCTGGACGCTCCTGTGGACGTCAACCTGCACAACGTGGCCCGCGCCCTGGGCAAGAACGTGCAGGACCTGGTGGTCTTCGTGCTGGACAAGCCCCGTCACAAGAAGCTCATCGAAGACATCCGCAGCACGGGCGCCCGTATCCAGCTGCATACCGACGGTGACGTGGCCGGCGCTCTGATGGCCGTGGATCCGCGTTCCGAAGTCGACGTCATGATGGGCACCGGCGGCACCCCCGAAGGCGTGCTGGCGGCCTGCGCCATCAAGGGGATGGGCGGCCAGATCCTGGCCCGTCTGGATCCCCAGTCCTATGTGGAGAAGGAAGCCATCAACGAGGCCGGCATCGACATCCGCGAAGTGCTGACCGTGCACGATCTGGTGCGCAGCGATGATTGCTTCTTTGCCGCCACGGGTATCTCCGGCGGCGATTTCCTGCGTGGCGTGCGCTACAGCGCCCGCCATGCGGTGACCCATTCCCTGGTGCTGCGCGGCAAGACCGGGACCCTGCGCTATGTGGAATCCTACCACAATATGGACAGGCTCTCCAAGATCAGCGCCGTGCAGTACTAAGCGAGGCTTGTTGCTTGATGAGAAAAACTGGATGCCGAGGCTGGCTGGCCGGCGGGCTGCTTTGCGGCCTGCTGCTCTGCGGCCTGACCGTGGTCGTCCCGGTGGACGTGGAAGCGGCTGCCGTGACGACGGTCTATGACGGGCAAGGCCCGGTGGAAGAAAAGGAACTGCTGCGTTTCCTCGATGTGCTGCCGCAGTTCCGCAACTGGGCCCGTGAGAACAGGATCGAGGCCCATCCCGTGGCCCGCAGGGGCAAGGCGGATTTCCTCTATCCTGACGATGCCGCCCGCTGGGTGGAAGCCAAGGGCTGGGATGCCCGGCGCTTCTTCTGCGTCATGGGCCGCATGGCCGCGGCGCTTGTCATCGTGGAAGAGGGCAATGACCTGCAGGTCCGTCCCAAGGACATGCCCGTGGTGGACAAGGCCGAAGTTGAGCTGGCCCGCAAGCATCTGGGCAGCCTGCTCAAGGTGAGCATGCCTGACGAGGGCATGTCCCACTAGCATCGCAGGCCCTGCCTGCTGTTCTGAAAAAAGCGTCCGTCCCGTGAGGGATGGGCGCTTTTTTTCATGTCGCTTGGTTTTGTTCTGTTTGCATCCTCCCTGCTGGCAGGCGGATGTGGCGCGGGCTCCCGGCACGACGGGCCCTTCCGGGCCGTAGCGGCGGACAACGGGCGGATGGCAGTAGCGGGGCGCTTCCGCGATCGAAAAGGCAGGGATGGCCGGGGCCTCTGCCGATTCCGTTCTGCCGGCAGGCTGTACGGGAGATTCGTTTTATCGCATGCGTTGGGACGGCTCCGTGGCTGGCCCTGGGAAGCCCCTCCATACCGGGCATCCTGTCCGCATGGACGACGGACGCCATCCGGCAGGGACAGGAAAAATGTGCGCAGTCCCGGCGTCCAAGCTGAGGAACGGGCAGGCTGCCCGGCAGCAGACAGGCAGGAGCATCTGCCGAAGCGTAGGGAGGACAGCAACGTTCCCGCTGCTGGCAAGGAAACAGGCAAAGCAAAAGGGGAGGGCCCTGGAAGGCTCTCCCCTTGTTTTTTTGTCTATGGGTGGCGCTTATTGGGCCGGAACGGCATCCGGCGGGATGGGCGCGCCGTGTTCAGGCCCCGCGGGCAGGGTCTGTACGGCAGGCGCTTCCTGCACGGGCGCGGCAGGCTGCGCATTTTCCGCAGGGGCGGGCGTGCCTTCCGCGGGCGCTGGGGCTGCGGCTTCCTGGGCCGGAGCAGCCTGTACTTCAGCCGGAGCAGCGGCTTCAGGAGCGGGAGCGCTGGTTTCCGTTGCTTCCGGGGCCGGGGCGGCTTCAGCCGGAGTGGTGGCTTCAGGGGCGGCAGGGGCCGTGGCCTCCGCAGCAGGTGCGGCCTCGGGGGCCGGAGCCGTTTCCGGGGCAGCCGCATCAGCAGCGGGCGCTTCCGGTGCGGCCGTTTCGGCGGCAGCTTCGGGGGCCGCAGGAGCGGTGCCCTCTTCGACAGCGGCCGGGGCGACGGGGGCAGTGGCATTCAGGGGCTGGGCAGCGGCAAGCTTGAGTTCGGCATGTTCGGCCAGCTGGGGCGCCAGCCACAGATGCGCAGGCTGGGCCAGGAGGATGGCGAACAGGGTGCAGACCAGCAGGGAGCCGCCGGGCCAGGCGCGGCGGGTGAAGCGGGCCAGCAGTACGGCGAAGACGATGCACAGGCCGCCCAGGACGGGCAGGGCATCCAGACTGGTCAGCAGGGCCTCATACTGCTGGGGGATGGCCAGCGAGGTGGAGGTGCGGAGCCATTCTAGCGCCACGGGGAAGTGCAGGGCGGCCAGCAGCATGCCCGCATGCAGGAAGAGCAGGGCGATGATCAGATAGAAGAACTTGCTGCCCAGGCTGCCCATGCGGACCAGGGCGCGGCCCAGCAGGATGGCCAGCAGGCAGAGCGCGGGCGTGGCGCCGGCAAGGCCGGAGCCCAGCAGGGACAGGGGCAGGGAGAAGACCAGAGCGATCCAGAGGAAGGAGCTGCCGCTGCTTTCCTTGCGGCTGGCCCGCAGGGTCTTCCAGCTGGTGGCGAACACGCGGCCCCAGTTGACGCCGGTGACCACGAAGAGCCAGGGCAGAAGGCCGAGCACGGCAAGGGCCGGGGCCAGCCACCAGAAGGCGGGCAGGGGCCAGGGCAGGCTGATGAACTTGGACGACACGGCCTGGGCGTAGCCTTCGGCCTGCACCCAGAAGATGATGGCGGCGGCCCAGAGGGTGCCCAGCAGCAGGAGCAGCAGGAAGCCCGCCAGCGCGTCCAGACGCTGGGCGCGGCGGATGCGCCAGGTCCAGAACAGGTGGACGAGGCTGGTCAGCAGGGGCAGGATCAGGAAGACCAGGCCACCGGTCAGCGCGGCCAGACCGGAGGTCAGGAAGGCCAGCGGCAGGGAGATCCAAGCGTGTTCCTTTTTCCAGCCCATGCAGAAGAAGGCCATGGAGAGCAGGCACAGGCCGGTGGCCAGCCCCTGCGGGCCCATGAAGTGCGCCAGCTGCGGGAACAGCAGGCTGGAGAGCAGGATCAGGCCGGAGGCCAGGGCAGCCTGCGGACCGAAACCGGCGGCACGGCTCAGGGCCCAGGTGCCCCACAGACAGGCCAGACCGCCCAGCGCGGCGCCCGCCGGCCAGACGAAGGCCGAAAGCTGGGGCACCATGCGGGCCACCAGGTCGAGGGCGGCCAGCATCCAAACGAAGACGGGCAGCTGGGCATCACCATTGTGCAGGGGCGCGAACCACTGGCCATTGGCCAGCGCTGCACGGACGGTATCCATGAGTTTCATTTCCGGCGGGCAGTACAGACCGCCGGTCAGGAAGGTGGGCCAGAGCTGGCAGAGCAGGAGCAGGAGCAGGGCCAGGGGGCCCATCTTGGCCAGCACGGCAAAGGCCTTCTGGGCGGGGCCGGCTTCCAGCACGGCCACCGGCGCGGCGGGAGCGGCCGGGGCCTCCTCAGGCTGTACGGCCCCTGCGGCGGGCATGGGGATGGGGGCCTCTTCCTGCGGGGCGGGCGCCGGTTCCGGGGCCACAGACGGCGTGCCGGGGGCCGGGCTCTTCTGGCCGTCGGCAGGGGCGGGGCGGCTTGCCCGGGCCCGGGCCTCTTCATCCAGCTGGGACCAGGGCGTCATGCCCATGGGGATCTCCTCTTCAGGGCAGGCCAGCTTGCTGGCGGCATCGGGATTTTTTTCTGTCATGATGGCTCCTTGGGCGATGCGGCGGCTCCGACCAGATAATGCCGGGCAGAACGGCCGTTCAGGGTCACGGTCAGACCTCCCTGGACAGCCAGGGACGTCTGTTCAACGATATCTTGCGCTGCCCCGGAAACGGGCAGGGGGATGCGGAGGGTGGCGCTGCCGCTGCCGAAGTTGGCGGCCAGCACCCAGCAGCTGCCGTCAGGCAGCCGGGTGACGGTGGCCAGGGTCCCGGCAGGGCCGCTGACCACACGCAAAAGCTGGCCACGGGCCACGCCGGAGACGGCGCGGGCATGCAGCAGCCGGGCCATGATGCTTGCCGGGCTCCGGGGCAGACGCAGCTCCTCCGAAAGCGGGCCAAAGGCCAGCGGTGCGGGCTCCACTTCTCCGGCGGTGGTCTCCGGCTCCAGCAGCGGGACGAGACCGGCACTGGCGGCCGTGCCCGGCGTGGACTTGGGCAGGGGCAGGGCACCCTGCAATTCCTGCGGGCTCACGAAGGCCAGACCGGGCAGGCCCACACGCCAGGCAAGCAGCAGCAGGCTGGCTTCTTCCAGTTCCGTATCGCGCCGGTCACGGGCGGGAGCGGCATCGGGCTTGCGCCCCAGGGCTTCCCGGGCCAGACCGGCGGGCGTGGTGGGCCAGAAATATTCGTCGTCATGCAGGCCGGAAAGACGGCGGGCACGCTGGTACAGGGCCTCGCCGCCGGGCAGGTCACGCAGGGGACGCCAGTCCACGCCCCGCCACTGGTGCAGGCCGCGGGCCAGACCTTCCTGCCGGACGCCGCTGCTCATGGACTGGCGCAGCAGGGCGGCCAGAGGCGCGGCATCGCCGGTCAGCAGGGCATATTCGGCGGCGGGACTGGTGACGGTATCACGGGTCAGGTCCACGGGGGCCCGCTGGATCAGGGGCGTCAGCGACGGGGGCAGGATGTCGGCCTGCATGGCCCAGCCGCCGTAACGGTGGATCTCGCGGGCAAGGGCGTCCAGCGCTTCCATACCGGGGGCCAGCTGGTCACGAGGGGAGGGCGCTCCGCCGTCGGGCGGCACGTCCAGGCCCATGATGGCTTCAAGGTGCAGCCCGGCCAGGGTCTGCTGCTGCAGGCCGGTATGACGGATGACGGCGGCGGAGAGCACGCGCCGGGCCTGTCCCGAGGGATCCTGCCAGAGCAGCACGGGGCGCAGCACGTTGCCCGCATAGCGGTACAGCCAGCGCCGGGGCTTGCCGTCGGCCCCGCGCACTTCGCCGGTGACGGCCCAGCCGCCGGGCGTGGCCCAGGGCAGACTGTCGCGCAGCAGGGCCGGGGGCAGTAGTCCCTTGTCGGTGAGGGTGCGGCATTGCTGGGCGTTGAGGGGGAGGCATTCCCATTCCTGGGGCGAGGCGGGCAGCGTGCCCCAGAGGGAAGCCGGGGCCTCCATCATGGCGTACAGGCCGCTGAAGCGGCTGGCGTGGCGGGCCTGGAGGAAAAAGTCCGGGCCCAGGCCCGTGGCGGCCGGGGGCAGGGAGCCGCCCAGCTGGAAGCCGCTGGTGGCGGCACGGGCGTTGAGCCGGGCGAACTGTTCGTCGTCGCCGCTGCGGGCGTCGAAGGCCAGGGACGTGGTGCCCGTACCGAAATCGGGCCGGAGCTGGTTGTGCCAGAGGGCCCCCTGCTCCTGGGACGGAGACAGGTAAAGGCCGGAAAAGCCCATCCGCCGGAAGGCTTCCAGGGTGCCGGAGCGGGCCAGGGACTGCATGGCCGGGGCCTTGCCCCGCAGGGTGTGGGGATTGACCTCCAGCCAGCAGGGGGCGGCATCCAGCAGCAGGGGCAGGCGGTCATTGCTGCCGCTGTTGCCCCACAGACGTTCCGAGCCCGAGACCTCGGCGGCCAGATCGTCGGCATTGCCCAGCATGGACTGACGTTCCAGCCACTGGATATAGCCGGGATCGGCGCGCAACAGGCTGCCGGGGGCCCTGTCGGGGCGTTCCGTCCCGGACAGGAGCATGGGCTTGCGGCCGTGCGGGCCCATGACGTCCTGCGCACAGGCGCAGAGCAGCAGGGTCAGCACGACCGCCAAAAGCCGCCCAAGGGCGAAGGTCGCTAATGGGCGGCCTTTTCTTCTTCCTTGGCCGCGTTCCACAGCTCGTCCTTCTCATCCAGCGACAGTTCGGGGAAGTCCTTCCCCTGCTGCCGGGCCAGTTCTTCCATGCGGGCAAAGCGGCGCAGGAAGCGGGCCGTGGCCAGGTCCAGGGCTTCGCTGGCCTTGATGCCCTTGCGGCGGCCCATCTCGGTGATGCTGAAGATCAGGTCGCCCAGCTCGTGCTTCTGGGCTTCGGCGTCGTCCCCGGCGGAGGCGTCCAGCCATTCCAGCCATTCGGCTTCCACCTGCTGTTCCACTTCTTCGTCCTCGGGCCAGGTGAAGCCCACGCGGGCGGCCTTGGAGTGGATGCGGTAGGCCTTGGTCAGCGGCGGCAGGCTGGCGGGCAGGGAGTCGAACAGGCCCTGGGGCTTGCCTTCGGCATCGGTGTGCTCGGCACGCTTGATTTTTTCCCAGGTCTTGAGCTGCTCGTCCAGATTGTCGAAGGTCACGTCACCGAACACATGGGGATGACGGCGCACCATCTTGGCCCGGTTGTTGTTCAGGGCGTCGTCCAGGCTGAACTGGCCGCGCTTCTGGTACAGATGGGCCACGAAGAGCAGCAGGAAGGCCACGTCGCCCAGTTCTTCGCATACGTCGGCCGTGTTGCCGGAGCGGATGGCGCTGACCAGCTCGTGGCTCTCCTCGATGAGGTATTCGGTCAGGCTTTCGGGGGTCTGCTCCTTGTCCCAGGGGCAGCCGTTCTCGGCATCGGTCAGCCGTTCGATGACGGCCTGCAATTCTTCCAGAGCGCTTTTCATGAAACTGTTCCTTGTGGAGGGTTAAAGTCCGAAACGGCTGATGAGGTCAGGCGGCAGCCAGCCGCGCACCTGGCTTATCAGGGAATTGAAATAGGGCAGGGCGCGCGAGTGGCGCAGGAACTCGGCATCGCCGAAGAGCTTCTGCAACAGCAGCAGGACCACGGCGCAGAGCAGCACGCCCTTGGCCAGGCCCAGCAGGCCGCCGGTGAGCTTGTCGATCCAGCCCACGAAGGAGAAGGCCAGCAGCTTTTGCAGCAGGCGCGCCAGCAGGCCCACGGCGATGAGCACGCCCAGGAAGAGCAGCACATAGCTGGCGATGTTGCGCCAGGCCGGTTCGGTGATGAAGGTGAGGTGCGGGGCCAGCACGGTGTGGAAATGGTGGGAGACCCAGAAGCCGCCCACGATGGAGAGCAGCCCGGCGACCTCGCCCACGAAGCCGGTCCAGAACCCGCGGGCCGCGAAGGCCGTCAGGACCAGCACGATGATGACGTCGAAAATATCCTGTCCCATAAGCTTCCTGTAAGGAAAAGATCCTCCTGCGGCCGGCGGGGCGGCACGGTCGCGGGGCACCGGGATTTCCGGCAGCCTGCAACGGGCCGCATCCGTTCGTGCAGGTACGGGCGCAGCATAGCAAAAGGGGGGGCAGGACACAATCCGTCCGTCTGTACAGATGGGGCCTGATACGCTATGCTTGCGGGATGGATACGCGATTGGGAAACTTGCTGGAACAGGCCGGACTGGCCTGCAACAGTGCGGAAGCTCCGGCGGCGGAGACCGCGCCCGGAGCCGAAGAGGAAAGCCACGGCCTGACGTCCTACACCCCCTTCATCTCCGTGCGGGCCTGCGGCCGCTTGTGGCGCCTGCAGCGCGCCGCCGACCTGGAGACCCTGTGGAACGCCATGCTGGACGATCCGCAGAACTTTGAGGACGAACGCCTGCCGTACTGGACGGAACTGTGGCCGTCCAGCATCGCTCTGTGCCGCTGGCTGGAAGAGCGCCGCGACGAGATCGCCGGGCGCCCCTGTCTCGACCTGGGCTGCGGCCTGGGGCTCACGGCCATGGTGGGCCAGTGGCTGGGCGCGCAGGTCATCGGCATGGACTATGAGGAAGAGGCCCTGCACTTCGCCAGCCTCAACGCCCGGCACAACGGGGTGACCTCGCCCCTGTGGACCGTCATGGACTGGCGGCAGCCCGCCGTGCGGCCCCGCAGCATCTTCCGCCTTTGGGGCGGCGACATCATGTACGAGAAGCGCTTCGTGGCGCCGGTGATGCACTTTCTTTCCCATGTGCTGGCCGACGACGGCGCGGCCTGGGTGGCCGAGCCCGGACGCGGCGTGTACGAGGCCTTTTTGCAGGCCCTGCACGGCGGCGGTCTGGAAGGGCGGCGCGTGTTCACCGAACGTGTGGAGCCCCTGTATGCCCAGCCCGTGCCCGTCACGGTGGCCGTGTGGGAGATACGCCGCCGCGTCCGGCCCGCGTAGGCCCGGATCGTGGGCCTTGGGGCCTTCCCGCTCCGGTGGCCGGCTCCCGTTGCCTGCATGGGGGGCGTGTCCCCGCAAGGCATAGGGCAGTATGCGCAGGAAGGGATCTTCCGTATCCCTTGCCGCGGCGGCTCCGGCCTGACGGGTGCGCTCCTGTGCCGTCATCCGGCCTGTTAGCCCCTTTCCCGGCACACTTTTGCGAAAGGCGCCGCTCCGGCGGGCAAGGCCGGGGAAAGGCCTCTGGATTTTCAGGAAGATTTTGCTAGATTCACCACCGGGCACCGCCGGACGGTGTCCCGGCCGCATGAGGCGAACAATGGGAAAACTGACACGTTTTGGTGTTTCTCTGGACGAAGAGCTGCTGGAACCTTTCGACGCCCTGTGCGCCGTCAAGGGCTACAGCAACCGCTCCGAAGCCATCCGTGACCTCATCCGCAAGGCCCTCGTGGCCGAGGAGTGGCAGCAGGCCGACGGTCAGGGCGCGGGCACGCTGACCCTGGTCTATGACCATCACAAGAACGACCTGGCCCGCCGCCTGACCCAGATGCAGCACGACGAGCATGACATCATCATCGCCACCCTGCATGTGCATCTGGACCATCACAACTGCCTTGAGGTGCTCATCCTCAAAGGCGAGGCCGCCCGCGTGCGGGCGCTGGCCGACAAGCTCATTTCCTGCAAGGGTGTCAAGCACGGCACCTTCAGCGGTACAACTACAGGACAGGATCTCGCATAATGGAAGACGTGCAACGCCATGCCCCCAAGGTTCCCATCAATATCGACCGCGTCGGCATCCGCGGCATCACCGTGCCGCTGCTGGTGCGCGACCGCGCCCAGGGCAGCCGCCAGACCGTGGCCCGGGTGGACCTTGGTGTGGATCTGCCCGCCTCGTTCAAGGGCACGCACATGAGCCGCTTCATCGAAGCGCTGGAAGAGTGGAACGACGAAATCAACTACCAGTCGGTGCGCCGCCTGCTGGCCACGGTCAAGGAACGCCTGGAAGCGCGCCGCTCCTATGTGCGCTTCTGCTTCCCCTATTTCGTGCACAAGCCCGCGCCTTCGTCGGGCATCAAGAGCATCATCTCGTATGAGTGCCGCCTGACCGGCGAGCTGGACGAGAAGGGCCAGTCCTTCCTGCTGGAAGTGGACGTGCCCGTGATGACCGTGTGCCCCTGCTCCAAGGCCATCAGCCGTGAGGGCGCGCACAGCCAGCGCACCATGATCCATCTGGCCGTGCGCATGCCGGGCTTCAGCTGGATCGAGGAATTCATCGAGATGGCCGAGGCTTCGGGCTCGTCCGCCGTCTATACCCTGCTCAAGCGCGAGGACGAGAAATACGTCACCGAGCACGCCTTCGCCCAGCCCACCTTCGTGGAGGACGTGGTGCGCAACGTGGCCCAGCGCCTGACGGAGCACGAGCATGTGCGCTGGTTCCGCGTGGAGGTGGAGAGCATGGAGTCCATCCACAGCCATAATGCCTTTGCCTGCATCGAACGCGACCTGCGAACGCAGGACGAACAGGCCTAGCCAGCACTGAGGAAGCCGGGAGAGCCCGGCTTCCTTTTTTTGCACGATACTGCGGTCAAAAAATTTTTCCCAAAAAGTTTTTTACACTTGACAGCAGCCTGTGCTAATACTCTCACGCCCAAGTTTCGTATGGCCTTTGGGCAGGACAGGCTGTCCGGCCGTGGTCCTGTCCCCTGCAGGGACTGTCCCTTTGCCGGCGGCGTGCGGGTCCTTTCCCTGCCGCCCGGGCCCTTCCCCTCTTTTTGGTTGCGATTTCTTACCCCGGAGAAAGCATGCGTCTTGTCCCAAGACTGCTGATACCCCTTGCCATGGGTCTGCTGGCCCTGAGCGCCGGTTGCGCCTCCCATTCCGGGTCCGGCTCTTCCGGTTATCCTGAAGAATCCTGGTATGCGCAGCGCCAGCGCGCGGCGCAGGAAGCCCGCTTCCGCCGCTCCTATGAAGCCGTTTTCGATGAAAGCGCCGAGGAGGGCGGTCCCCGGCAGGCCAAGGCCGTGCAGGTGGCCCGTTCCGCCATCGGCACCCCCTATGTGCCCGGCGGGCGCAATCCCGGCGGCTTCGACTGCTCCGGCCTCGTCCAGTGGGCCTACAAGAGCGTGGGCATCAACCTGCCGCGCACGGCCCGGGAACAGTCGGCCGTAGGCAAGCGCATCACCCGCGTGGAAGACATGCGCGCCGGTGACATCGTGGCCTTCCACCATCCCCGCCGCGGCTACCATACCGGCATCTATGTGGGGGACGGGAAGTTCGTCCACAGCCCCCGCCGCCGGACGCGCGTGCGCATCAACAGCCTTGACGACCCGTATTTCAGAACTACCTTCATGGGAGCCCGACGCGTGGAAGGCAGCGACGCCTTCAGTGCCGAGGAACTGCGCATGGCCGCCTATGCCGAAGAGCAGGCCGTGCGCGAGATCTCGCACAGCCGCAGCAAGAGCAAGGCCGGCGTCAGCCAGAAGAACACGCGGGACAAGAAGAGCAGCGTCCAGAAGAAGAACAGCCGCAGCAAAAGCAAGAGCAGCGTCAGCCGGAAGGGCAGCAGCAAGAAGAGCAGTGTCAAGAAGAGCAGCCGCAGCACCAGCAAAAGCAGCGCCAAAAAGAGCAGCAGCAAGAAGAGCTCCGGCAAGCAGGGACGCAAGACCAAGAAAATAGCCCGTCCTTTCGTCGGCAACGGGAGGACGGCATGACCCGGGCCCCTGGTCCGGCATATACGGGAGTCGATCATGCTTCCTCTCATGAGCCCCCAGGATGTCAAAAGGAAACTGGAAGCCGGCGAGATCCGGCTCGTGGATATTCGCGAACCTGATGAAGTGGAGTCCCTGCGCATCGAAGGCGCGGAGATCGCCCCCCTGTCGGTCATTCGCTGGCAGGATTTCCGTCCTGTGACGGACAAGCCCGTGGTCTTCACCTGCAATTCGGGCCGCCGTACCAAGAACAACAGCGACCTGCTGGAACAGCTGGCCGCCGGTGAGGCCTGGCAGATGGAAGGCGGGGCCACCGCCTGGGACAAGGCCGGTCTTCCCGTGGTGCGCAGCCGCCGCAGCCTGCCCATGTTCCGCCAGATCCAGATCGGCGCGGGCGGCATGGTGCTGCTGGGCCTGGCCCTGGGCCTTGCCTGGCCCCAGTGGCTCTGGCTGAGCGCCTTCGTGGGCGCGGGCCTGGTCTTTGCCGGTGTGACGGGCTTTTGCGGTCTGGGCCTTTTGCTGGCCCGCATGCCGTGGAACAAGAAGTAGTCTCCGCGCAGACAGATTTTCCCAAAGGGGAAGGGCGCTCCTGTCAGGGGTTCCCTTCCCCTTTCGTTCACAGCTTACATGACACGGACGGCCCGTACCGGGCGTTTTCGGAGGCGGCATGACCATCCCCTGCGCACTGCCCCGCAGTCTGCAAGACTATCGTTACCATCCCGCGCCGTCGGCCTCTTCCCGGCCCGTACGGGGGCGGCTGGCCCCCAGCCCCACAGGCTACATGCATCTGGGCAATGCCTGGGCCTTCCTTCTGGCCTGGCTGGCGGTGCGCAGCGCCGGCGGGACGCTGGTCCTGCGCATGGAAGACATCGACCCCCAGCGTTCGCGTCCCGAATATGCCCGAGCCCTGGTGGAGGACCTGCGCTGGCTGGGGCTGGACTGGGACGAAGGCCCGGCCGTGGACGGCGCCGTCCCGGCCGACGGCAGCGCCATGGCGGAGCAGGGCCCGTGCGGCCCCTATTTCCAGAGCGCCCGCACGGCCTTGTATGCCGAGACGCTGGATGCCATGGATCGTGCCGGGCTGGTCTATCCCTGCTACTGTACCCGCAAGGAGCTGCGCCAGCTGGCCGGGGCGCCCCATGTGGATGATGCCGGGGCCCCCTATCCCGGCACCTGCCGTCATCTGGGCCCGGAAGAGCGGCGCCTGCGCGAGGCCCAGGGGCGGCGTGCCTGCCTGCGCCTGCGCTGCCCCGAAGGATGTTTCCATTTCCGGGACGGCCTGCTGGGCGAACAGTCCTTCACGCTGGAGGACTGCGGCGGAGATTTTGCCCTGCGCCGTTCCGACGGCGTGGTGGCCTACCAGCTGGCCGTGGCGCTGGACGACGCCCTGATGGGCATCACCCAGGTGGTGCGGGGGCGCGACATCCTGACATCCACGCCGCGTCAGCTGGCCCTGCTGCGCCTGTGGGGTTTCGAGCCGCCCGCCTATGCGCACATCCCGTTGCTGCTGGACGGACAGGGGGAACGCCTGGCCAAACGTCACCAGAGCCTGGGGGTGCGCGAGCTGCGCCGCCAGGGGGTCGCGGCGGCGGAGATCGTGGGCGTGCTGGCCCGGCTGGCCGGTCTGCGCCCCGACATGCGGCCGGTCGCGGCATCGGAGCTGCTGGAGGACTTCCGGCTGGAGCGCCTGCCCCGGCATGACGTCTGCCTGCGGGATCTGCCCCGCGTGCCGGAGTGGTTGCGGCCCCTGTGCCTGCCTTGCTGACGGGCGGATTTGTCTTTTATGAAAAAAAACGCTATCGTTAGCTTTTGAAATTTTCTTGCCCGTTGTCGGGCTGGAGGCAATATGAGCAAGGTTCTTGATAAGGCCTTTCTTGAAAGCGTGTTCCCCCCGGAACGCACTGAGGCTTTTTTCGACGCACTGTTCGGCGGCGCTGAGGAAGGCGCTTATGACATCGTTCTGGTCTGCCGCTCCGAAGGAGAAGGGAAGGCGGAACTGGCCTTTGAGCTGCACCAGCGCCCCGGAAAATGTCTTGCCTGCAATCTGACCTACGGACTGCCGCAGGTCTTCCAGCGCCATCCCATCCTCAATGTGGCCGGCGTGGCCCGTGCCGTGGCGGAAAAACTGGGCTGGCCCGGCGACAAGGTCCGCTGGTGGCTGGGCCATACCGAAGAAGTCAGCCGCAGCCTGCACGTCATTCCCTTGTATCTGGAAAGGACTGACGACTGATCCTCGGGCCGGGCATATTTCCGCTTGACAGTCCGGCCATATTTTGACACAACAAGCCGTCCGCCAGCTTAGCTCAGTTGGTAGAGCAGCTGATTCGTAATCAGCAGGCCAAGAGTTCAAGTCTCTTAGCTGGCTCCATAAAAAATAAGCCCTTACGGAATCCTCCGTGAGGGCTTTTTTTGTTGGCTTCCAAGCCTATCCCTATGTTGTCCCTTTCATGCTTGGTCGTGAGGAGTATGGCCGGCAAAGCGTGGAACGTCCAAGACGGGCACGGGATTCCTCATGGCCTAAAAGATGGCAAGAATAAGAGCCCAGATACAGTTGGGGTAATGGGATAAACACTACAGGCTGATTTCGCCGTACTGGGCCTCGTACTGCTGGACGACCTGTGCCAGGGCGACTGCCAGGCGCTTGGCGCTTTCGGGGCTCATACCGATGGCCTGCTGGGGCTGGATAGCCAGCACCGGGCCCTGCTGATCTTTTTCCTGACGGCTCACGCAGGCCGTGAGCAGGATCTCGCCACGGGCAAACGTGGTCTGAAAGGCATTGGCATAGATGGTGCTCATGCCGGGGGCGGGCAGCATGGCCACGCGCATCTGCGGCTGTTCGCCCTGCTGTTCAGGGGCAGGACTGTTGGCGGGGGGCTTTTTCAGAGCAGGCATAGTCTCCTCCTATTTCTTGTTCGGGGTTTTGGCGGGCTTTTCCTTTTCTGCCGGAGCCGTCTCCTCAGGGCCATCGGCATGGGTACGGATGCTGACCCGGGGCAGTTCGGCGAATGTCACGCTGCCTGCATCCATCCTGCCGATGATATCACTGGTGATGTCGACCGTGGCCGGAGCGGAAAGCAGGTTTTGCCGCGCGATGACCACCACGTCGCCCTTGTCGGCACGCCAGGCTTCGATCTGGGCCAGCATGTGCTTGTTGACCACGTCGCGGGCAGCAGCCTGCTCCAGACTCATCTGGCGTTGCAGCAGGGCCAGCCCCTGACGCAGCTTCTGCTGACGTTTTTCTTCAGGGCTTTTTTTCAGTTCTTCCTGATAGGCAGCCAGGCCGTTCTGCAGGATGTTCTGGACTTTGCCCAGGTGCTCGTTGGCCTGCTGCGCCGCCTTGGACTGACTGAGGACACGCTCCACGTCCACACAGACCACGTCAGGGCCGGTATCCAGGCAGCCGGACAGGGATAGGGACAGCAAGATGGCACAACAGGACAGGAAGCGGGAAAGGGGACGCATATTTTTTCCTTGAAGGGTGTTTGAAGATCCCAGCGTAACGCTCATCCATTTTTCAGTGATGTATCGCGTGCTGCGGACATGTCGTGGGGGAGAGAACGGGGCGGCCGTTGCAACGCCTAAAACAGTAGGGCCGGTCTTCCGGAAGGTTCGGAGACCGGCCCTTTTCAAGCTCGGTGGCTGCGACTTTCGGCAGCCGTCGTGCCCGGGATTTTAGAACTCGTAACGGAAGCTGCCGAACACGCCGTGACCGGTGGTGTGCTGGCCAGCCTGCAGCGTGTAGTTCACGCCGATGCTCATGTTGTCATTACCCAGTTCCAGACCGACGCCACCCTGCCAGGTGAAGTAGTCCATCATCTGGGTCTCCATCTCGGCAACGGCCGGGATACCCGTGAAGCGCACATCTTCCTTGGCCTTGATGTCGCCCGCGGCCGGGATCACGCTGAAGTCCACGCTGGGCTTGAAGAACCAGCCGCTGTCCAGAGTGAAGTCCTTGCTGAAGGTCACGCCCACAGGGAAGGTCCAGATGTCCTGATGGAAACCGTCGCCTTCCATGACCGTGCCGCCGTTGGCGTCCACGTCATAACCCCAAGTATTGAGGCTCATGTAGCGCACGCCCACATGCGGGATGATGTCCAGCACACTGGTCTCCAGCTTGTATTCAGCACGCAGACCGGCACTGATGGCGCTGGCCTGCACGTCGGCTTCCAGATCGCCCATGCCCATGGCAGGATCGAGATCCTGTTCCAGCTGGTTCCAGGTGCTGGTGTAGGAGACGTCGGCCATGACGGCGAAGTTTTCGTAGTTCCAGCCGGCGTAGGCACCCAGGCCCCAGAAGTTCATGTTGTTCTGGGTGTTGTTGAGGTCACCGCCGCTGGTCTCGGCATAGCCGCCGCCGATGTTGAAGGTGATACCGGCGCGGATGGCGTTCTCGAAGGTATAGTCAGCGCCCAGGGAGACGCCGCCCAGGTTGCCGTTGAAGCCGTAATCAAGGTTGCCGGCTTCCATGCCCCAGCCGTGCTGGTTCTGCCACAGGGGGGCGATCCAGAGGGCAAAGCCGGTGGTATTGCGATCCACGATCTTGCCCTCGGCATTTATGGCCTGCGCGCCGTCGGCCGGGTTGGCGAAGCCAAGACGGTTGACCACGGCATTGGTGGCCGCGTCGGAAGCCATCTTGGTCATCTGCGGCACAGCGCCGGCAAAGGCGATACGGGCCGCGCTTTCGATGGTGGTGGCAGCATCGGCAGCACGACCGTTAGCGGCCATCTTCACAGCCCTGGAGAGGAACTGCGTGCCCTTTTCACCATTATTGATATACTGCTCGCTCACGCCGATCTGGTGGGCCAGGTTGGCGCTGTCAATGACCGAGACCAGTTCACTGTCAAGACCGGTGAAGACCTGAGAGGCAGATACGGCTTCACCCGTGACCGTACCGTCATTGCCGCGTTCCAGGGAAACCAGCGGGTTATCGGAGAGCAGGTTCGTGCCCTGCCAAGCCGTGTCGGCGCCGGTCTCGTCTTTCACGAATTCGATATTGTCCTTGTCAAAGCCGTCACCGAGCACCACATAGGTTTCACCCGTCTGTGCGCCCGTGATCAGGAGCTTGGCACCTGCTTCGATCTTCGCATCGCCAAGAGCGACAGTGCCATCACTGGCGGTCGCCACATAGGAGATCGCACCGGGCACCTGGCCTGCTTGCGGAGTGCTGCCCGTGGCGTAATGCACCTGGTCATTGGCACCATTGACGACCAGCATCGTATCGGCGCCCTGGGTGAAGGTGCCGGATGCCGTCATGCCGTCAATAAGCGGCGACTCACCATCGGTTGTCGTGCTGGCAGGGAAAGACAGGTTGGGGCTATTCCGTTCACCGTCGATGAACACCTTGAAGCCGTTCTGGAGTTCCAGGGGGCTATTGAGTGCCAGCACGGACTTTACACCATCACGTGTAGGCGCTTCATGGCCTGTGCTCGTCTTCATCAGGTCATAGAGCCACTCGCGCGTGGCGCCTTCGCCCATCCCCAGCATGGTATTGGCACCGACGGCGATATTGCCATCCCCGATCAGGATACCCTGACGGCTATCGTCAGGGGAAAGGCTCCTGATGACACCCATCGCATATTGGGATTCCCAGTGGGATTCAGCAAGGATATTGCCGTTGTGCAGGACAAGTTTGTCCAAATCGAGGATAGAAGCCGCGTTGGGGTTATCACCGTGCACTCTGGCTTTTCGTCCATCGACATAGAAGCGGACTTCCTTGATGGTTGCTTGCATGCCATCAGCAATGGTGAAACTGCCCCCTCCGCCTTCACCGCCGATGGCCAGTACGCCGGCGGTCAAGGTGCTCTTTTCGGTGCCATTGCCCTGAATGCTGATACACGCACCGGTGCTTACATTACCAAGCACATTGTGCGCGCCTTCAGTATTGATGATATCGAATCTTCTGCTGGTTTTGCTGTCACCAGGAAGATTGACAGCACCATAGACCGTCAGAGTGCCCTGGTTTTTCCCGGGCTGTACGGTATCGTCAGCATTGGCAAAAGCTTCTACATGGTCAGCGGTGATGTTGCCGTGGGTCGTGATATCGCCCCCTTGATCACACCTCCGGCAGTAATGTTGCCGACATTGATGTCATACGCCTGCTGCCCCGCAGGCTTGCTCTGGTCAAACACGATGATGTCACCAGAGACAGAGACATCCCCATAGGTCGTATTGCCCTGGGAATCGACGGTGGCAGTATCCAGCGTGCTGGTCATATTGATGTTCTGTCCATCAGCGGCTTCTGCGCAAACGGCACCGCCCATGGCCAGCATACCGGCCAGGGCCAGTGAGCCAAAGACATTGAGCAGATGGCATTTTTTGAGCACTGCCCTGTAACGATTAATGAGGTTCCCGATAGCTCCCTTAGTTAATTGCATGACAGTATCCTCCCAATATCATTTGTGATTCTTGCAGAACTAACTGTTGGGAAACTGAACTTTCCTGCATGATATTGCAGAATTGTTTTTATAAAATATTCTTATAGTTTTCGGCCGTCAATGTTATTTGATGTAAATCGCATGATATATCAATTTTTTTGTAAGTATAATTTAGAAATAAAGCCAGTAAAAAATATTTTTTATAATAAAATCAAGTAGTTTTGTTGATTATTGTATGAAAATTAGCCTAAAGATGGAGAAGTAAATTACATTAATAATCAAATATAAGAGTTTAAATTATAGTATATTTTATATAACATTATAAATATAAATTTGATATAGAATGCATGCTAGGCAAAACAACGCAGGACCATACAAATGCTGAGGTGCAGCCATAGCAAGTGCGGAGATTCTCCAAAATTTTCAGCCTGGTGAATATCGTTCCACTTCCTAGCAACAAGCGGGATAGTGTTGGTATTTCCAGATATTCCTCCGGCTTTGGACATCCTCTCGAAATCATGAATATTGACCAAATCTTTTTTATATTTCAAAAAGTTAGAGGGTATTTTCGTTTTATCTGGATATTTGCCATAATCTGGAACGTTTCTGTAGCAGGATGAGACATTCACTGCGCGACAGTGTCACTCCTCTCCTGTGAGGTAAGCCATGCCTGAGTGCCTCATCTGCAGTTTTTCGGGAACGATATCTAAATGTGATGTTTGCGGCGATGTCCGTTGCAACGGACATATGGTAAGCGCCGGAGGCCAGCGCGGCGCCTGCGGTACGACCAGGAGCCCCTTTGGTACGGCCAAACCGGCCGTGCCCAACGGCCGTTACCATCTCTGCCGCAAGGGGAAATACTGAAAGATTTCGCCCCGTCGGCCCGTCCCGACTTGCGGGAGCGCCCGTAGCCGGAAGGGGCGACCATTCCCTACAGGCCGGATCATGGATGCGTGATAGTGGCCTATGTCCTGGCTTGGCGGTATCGGTATCTTTGTTCCCGGACAGGCGGCCCGGGCGGGATCCTTGTCCCTCCTGCCGCAGCCAGTCCCTTTTCTTTGAAGAGTGCCGTTCCGGGAGAGCCGTCTTCCTGCTGGAAAGGAGCAGCGTATCGCTTCGGCGCGGCGCAGCGTATCAAGGAGATCTATCATGCTGGGAGCCATCATCGGTGACATGGTGGGCAGTCCGTATGAATTCCATCCGTGGCAAGGGCCTGCGGAGGCCTTTCCTTTATTTTCTCCCCTTTCTCGTTTCACGGACGACACGGTGATGACCGTGGCCGTGGCCCAGGGGCTGATGCAGGCCTACGGTCAGGAGCAGGCCTGCCGGGAGGCCTTCATCGACGCCATGCACGAATATGGTCGTGCCTACAGCCGGGCCGGCTACGGGCAACGCTTTTTCCGCTGGATCGTCACGGGCAGCCGCGCGCCGTACAACAGTTTCGGCAACGGTTCGGCCATGCGCGTCTCGCCTGTGGGCTGGGCCTGTGGCAGCCTGGAGGAAACTGAACGCTATGCGGCCCTGAGCGCCTCCGTGACGCATGACCATCCCGAGGGCATCAAGGGCGCCTGCGCTACGGCGTCAGCCATATTCCTGGCCCGGGACGGTGCCGGACGGGACGCCATCCGCGATTATATCTCCTTCCGCTATGGTTATGACCTGAGCCGATCCCTGGCCGAGATCAGGCCGTCCTACCGCCATAAGGAAAGCTGTCAGGAGTCCGTTCCCGAAGCCATCATCGCCTTTCTGGAAAGCCGTTCTTTCGAGGAGGCCGTGCGCAATGCCGTCTGGCTGGGGGGCGACAGCGATACGCAGGCCGCCATCGCCGGGAGCATAGCCGAAGCCTTTTACGGTGGCGTGCCGCAGCCGATGCGTGATGCGGCTCTGGCCCTTCTCGATGACCGTCTGCGCGGCGATGTGACTGCCTGGTATGCCTGGCTGGCGGTGCACAGGGGCCTCCCGCTTGACAGGAAGGCCGTTCCTGTTCAGGAACAGGAGATATTCGTATCCGCAACAGGGAGAGACATCATGGAGACCATGCCGAAAGCCGGGATGACGGGGCAGTGGGAAACGACAGTGGAAGAAGGGATGCTGGCCGCGCAGGTGGGCAGCGGTGAAGTCCGGGTGCTGGCCACCCCCATGATGATCATGGGCATGGAACGCGCCGCCATGGAAGCGGTACGCCCCTGCCTGCCCGAAGGCATGACCAGCGTGGGCACCCGGGTGGACATCAGCCATATGGCGCCCACCCCCTGCGGCATGAAGGTGCGCTTTGAGGCGAAACTGACGGCGGTCTCGGCCAACGGACGAGGTCTGACCTTTACGGTGGCCGCCTATGACGAGGCAGGTCCCATCGGAGAGGGCAGCCACGAGCGTGTGGTGGTGGACAGGGAAAAATTCCAGAGCCGCGCCCAGGCAAAGGGCGGTCAGGAATAACAGACAGCCGGACCGACAGAAGCGGTGGCGCAAAAACAAAGATGTACGGACAGGGAGGGGCAACGGTTCCTCCCTGTTTCCATTTCTGGCGGAAAGTCCGCCTGCTGTGTGGGCTATTCTCCACGAAGAGGCATGGCTCCCGGCACTGGGGGAAGAGCCTCTTCCTGTCACGGACATAAGGAGGACTGGGGGATATGTTCCCCAGTACAGGCAGGATGCTGGTGCGGAGGCAAAGCCGAAGAACGAGAATGAGCTTGCCCGCAAGTCTGGGGAAGGGTAGGCTCAGCGTGTTCTTCCACGGAAGGAGAAACGCGCAGGATGGTACGGCTCAGGGGGCCCGGCAGCAAAGCCGGAGAAGGCTCCGGTCGCCTGTGGGACGTCAGGCCCGGCCTGCGACTATGGAGGGCATGGCTTGCCCTTTGTCGTGCCATCGCGTATTTGCCGGCAACCCCTCTCTGGCCCGGCTATGCATCCGGGCGGATGGAACGTGGTTGCATGGTGCCGCATGGCGAGCCCTCAAGGAGAAAGTTTTGTTTTTTGTCGGATCACTGACCTGCCTGAGCATCTTTCTGGCCTGGCGTCTGGCTGCGCCCTGGTGCGCGCCCTTTCTGGCCGTTTGTGTGACGGCCCTGCTGCAGGTCCTCGCGGCCATGGGGGGCGTGTACCATGAAGTCCGCCTTGCCGTGGCTGTCCTGTCTTTCCTCTCCCTGCTGCCGGTCTGTGCTTCCCTGTTCACCGCAGGGGCCCCCCGGCGTCATTATCTCCGTACGGCGGCGCCTTCCCTGCTGTTTGCGGGCCTGCTGCTCCTGTTCGCCTGGCATTATGCCGGGGCCAGGCTCGTCTATTGGGACGAATTTTTCTGGGGCGGCTTCGTCAAGCATCTGGTGGGGGAGAACGGTCTCTGGGCCTGGGGCTCCGTCCTGCCCCGGCATGATTCGGTGCTGCTCTATCCGCCCATGGTCACCATCCTGCAGGCCCTGCTCCAGCCCATGGGGATCTTTTCGGAGCCTGCCATAGCTCTGGGCGAAGCCGCTGTTCTGCTTTCCGCCACGGGTGTCGTCATCCATCTGGCCCGGGAACGGGGCCTTTCGTTCTGGCCAGTCTGCTTTTGTGCCCTGCTGACGTTCGGTCTGCTGCGTTCTCTGGGAGCGCATGTGGACTATGGTTCCTATATCTTCGGTTATGGGGAAAGCCTGCAGACAGCACTCTATACGGCACTTGCCCTGCTGGTGGTCTTCTCCTGTCGGGAACGGCTGCTGCGTCTTCTTCTGCAGGGGGGCTGCGCTGTGCTCATCCTGTGCAAGCCTACCGGGATATTGCTTGTTCTGTGTGTGTTGGGAGCCTTTGCCCTGCGGCAGTTTTGGGGTGTGGCAAGGCAAAGGTTCCGGCATGTCGTATGGTCGATCGTCGGCGTGGTCTGGCCGGCTGTCCTGTGCTGGGGGCTGTGGAAGATCTACCGAGCCATCTGCATCACGGGAGCGGCCGGGGCGGATTTTTCTGCCATGGCCAATAGCTGGGGGCTGGCGACCATCCTCGATGCCATTCCTGTGTATGCCTGGGCGTTTCTGATGCGGCCCCTCGTCAGTATCCCTGCCATAGGGCTGCTGACGTTCGCGACCGGTACGGCCGTGTTGCTGCTCCTGTCCTGTGGCGGGAGCTGGTACCTGCTGCGCAAGGATCCCCGGTTGCTGCCCCAGGGCAGGGGCTTTGCCGCGCTGTTTCTGGTGGCAGGCTTTTGGGCCTGGGTGGTCGCCCATGCGTATGCGACCATGGCCTATATGGATGCGGGGGAGTTGGCTTCCGCGGCCAGTTATGAGCGCTACGCCGCTGTTGCCATGGGCCCTTTGCTGGTTGGAACGATTTTTCTTTTCCTGTTGCGTGCTGCAAAACAGGGGCATCTGTGGCAGGTCAGGCTCGTACGCTTTTTCAGTGTGGTACTCATGGCCGTGGCTGTGTGTTTTTCGCTGCAACGTCCTGCGGATATCCCCGGACATCTGGCAGAGATGGAGCAAGCCGCCCGAATTCTGCAGCAGGCTACGCCGGAAGGGGGGGTCTGGTGGCTTGTGGTCGGAAAGGCTTCCTACGAATATGGCATGATTTGCCGTTATCTGGTAATGCCTAAACGCAGCGCTGGTTGTGTGAGTGAAACGCTGGAATTCAATCCAGTGGATTCCCTAGAGGAACGGTTGCTTGGCGGCAAACTGCCTGCCGACCTGCGGGCCACGGCGCGACGGCAGAAGGTGGATTATCTGCTCCTGTGGCGTGTCCCCGCCGATTTCGTGGCGCGCTACGGCAAGGAGCTGGGGTTGTACGAAGGTGAGGCGTTTCCGCTCCTCCTGCGGCTTGATGCCTGGCGTGAAGGAGAACGGGAGTTGCCTGAAAAGATCGTGTTGCCGGCACAATCTGGCCGGTGATGAGGGGGATGCGGTGCGGCCGTATCCGATCAAGGGGAAAAACCATGGAAGATACCTGTGAACTGACTATCCTGATGCCCTGCCTGAACGAATCCGAGACGCTGGCCACCTGCATCATGAAGGCCAAGGCCTATCTGGAGCGTTCCGGCGTTGACGGTGAAGTGTTGATAGCGGACAACGGCAGCACGGACGGATCCCAGGAGATCGCCCGCAGTCTGGGCGCCCGGGTCGTGGATGTGGCGCAAAAAGGCTACGGCGCGGCCCTGCTGGGCGGTATCGCTGCCGCGCGCGGCAAGTACACCATCATGGGCGATGCCGACGACAGCTACGACTTCTCCAGTCTGCAGGTCTTTGTGGACAAATTGCGCCAGGGCGTGGATCTGGTCATGGGCAACCGTTTCAAGGGCGGGATCGCTCCCGGGGCCATGCCGCCGCTCCATCGCTATCTGGGCAACCCGGTCCTGAGCTGGATCGGGCGCCTGTTCTTCCGCATCAGCATCGGTGACTTCCATTGCGGGTTGCGGGGCTTCAATACCGAGGCCATCCGTCGCTGCGGCCTGAAGACCACCGGCATGGAGTTCGCCTCCGAGATGGTGGTCAAGGCCTCTATGTACGGCCTCAGCATGGCCGAGGTCCCCACCACGCTGGACAAGGATGGCCGCAGCCGTCCGCCGCATCTGCGTACCTGGCGCGATGGCTGGCGCCACCTCTGCTTTTTGCTGACCTATGCGCCGCACTGGCTGTATATGTATCCGGCGCTGGCCCTGATGGGCGTGGGCCTGCTGGGCGTGCTGCTTTTGCTCTCCGGTCCCCTGTCCGTGGGCAGCGTGACCTTTGCCAACAAAAGCTTTGTGACCTTCGCCATGCTGCTCATGCTGGGCATGCAGGTCATGGGGCTGGGAGTCGTGGCGGCGGGGCTGGCCGGTACGCATCTGCCGGGCCGGGGCGTCAGCCTGCTGGCACGCCTGGCCTCCCGAGACAGACTGGCGTTCGTGGCCCTGGCCTTCCTGGTGCTGTTCGTGTGCAGCTACGGCTATTGCTTCTCGGCCTGGTCCGGTGCCGGTTACGGCAATATGGCATCGCCTTTTGTGGACAATCTGAGCATCCTCGCCATCGTTTTCGGCGCCATGGCCGTGTTTTCCTTCATGCTGGCCTTCATCATCGCCGTGTGCAAGGAATTTTCATCTAAATAGATTTTTGAATTATGATGACTAGAAAAATAATAAAATCTATTACTAAGGGACTGTTTGTATACTTACTGCTTATCTCTATTTGTTGTTCTTTATTGTTTTTGAGCTTTTCTTTGGATGGAGATATAGAGAGTAATGCTTCTATAGGGATATGTAAGATATCAAATGGAGAAATATATCCGAAAGTTCTTGAGCATTACTTGCCGATGCCATGGACATATTTTTTAAGTTCATGGGCCCATTACTTGCAGCAGGATAAATTTACTGACCGTGAAATGCTCAAAGCTGCCATAGCACCAGGAGATAATATTTTTGAGCGAGCTATGGTCCCGGAATACGGACGTTATTGGCATGGATATCTCGTCTTTTTACGTCCAGTTTTGATGTTTTTTCCTTATGAAGAAATAAAATATCTTGGATTGATTGTTCATATTCTGGGCATAAGTATAATTTATTTTTCTGTAAAGAGGATTTCGGATTTTTTAGCAAAAGGGTTAGTAGTTTCTTTTCTCCTGTATGGATGGCTTACTGCTTGGTTGTCTTTTCAATTTTATTCAGCATATTTTATTGTTTATGCTGCAGGAAGCTTAGTGACGAGGATAAAAAAAGAGACATATCCTATATTTTTCTTTATAACTGGGATGGCTGTTGCATTTTTTGATTTACTGTCAGTACCATTGCTGACGTTGGGAATTCCATTGCTTATTATTTATGCAAAAGAAAAGAGAACTAATTTTACGAGTATTTTTTTGTATTGTATTTTATGGTTGATAGGCTATGGATTATTTTGGATGGCAAAGCCATTAATAGCAACATATATTCTTCAGCAGAATATTATTGCTGATTTCTATCATCAGGCAATGTATAGGATCGGAGGTTCTATTCCTCGTCCAACAGAAATGCCGATATGGCTTCAGGCCCTCACTATGAATGGTCGTGTATTGGTTGGTCTTATTCCAATCTTTCTTTTTTTCCGGAAAAAAATTTTTTGGAATATCAACAACGGGATGCCATTACTCTTTATAGGCGGGATGCCCATTTTATGGGTATGTATTTTAGCAAATCATTCTGCAATTCATTACTGGTTTACAGCACGGGTATTTATGATAAGTTGTTTTGCGTTGATTGTTTATATTTATAAAATAGATGATTACAAAAATAGTCATGAAAATATTTAATAATAAATTACAGACTTTTTTACTGTTTATTGGAGTAGCTGGCCTTTGGATGTCTTTATCGCCCGCCGTGGCCTCTCCCCTGGGGGCGGACAGCTTCTTCACGGTGGACATCCCCGAAGGCTGGACCATCGAGGCCCAGGACAAAGGCTCCGTGACCATGCTTTCCCCGGATGCCGGCATCATGGTGAGCCTGGTGACAGGTCTCAACGGGACGCGCAGTCGTGCCGACATCGTGGAGGAGTACCGCAAGATACTGGACGCCCCGGATGTCCGCCCCCGGGCCGATGATGTCTACGAGATGCAGGGCCACGCGGGGAACATCCCCATGCGGGGCGTGCTGGCCCTGGGGGCTGACAGGCATGTGCTCGTCCTGCTGGCCGGAAAGGTGGATGATGCCCAGGCCCAGGCCATCGTGGATTCGCTGGCCCTGAAAAAATAGCGTCAGGCTGTTCCGGCTCTGTAGCGGGCGGGACAAGAGCATAGTGCAAGACGTTTGCCCCGGAGAGGGTAGAAGAAAAGCGTTGAGGTAAAAAGACCGTCGTCCTTGGGGATGGCGGTCTTTTTTCGTGGCTGGGAGGAAGGCTTTGCACATGGCTGTCCCGGCAGATACCGGTCCGTACTGGGAAAAGATAGTCGGGCCCGGGGACATGCCCGTGAGGCTGCCATCATGTTGCGGGTCGGACTGGGCTGATGCGCGCGGCAGGTATCGAGCAGGTCGGGAACGTGGTGCAGGGATAGAAGGTCACTCCGCAGGTACGGCTGTGGCCGGAAATGCCGCTGCCCTGCGGAAATGCGGCTCCCGGCCCCTTGTGGGGCGTGTGTAATGGGTATATGCTCCAAAGATTCCGCCTGCCTCTGGCGTGAGCAGGCGGCGCACCGTTTTTACAAGGGATGTTTTCCATGTCGAATCATAGCGAGTACCTGAACAAGGTGTTGTTGAGCCGGGTCTATGACGTGGCCGTCGAGACCCCGCTGGATGAGGCCGTGAGCCTTTCCCGCCGCCTGGGCAACCGCGTGTTGCTCAAGCGGGACGACCTGCAGCCTGTGTTTTCCTTCAAGCTGCGCGGCGCCTACAACAAGATGGCCCGTCTTTCCCCCGAAGAGCTGCGCCGCGGCGTCATCGCCGCCTCGGCCGGCAACCATGCCCAGGGCGTGGCCCTGGCCGCCCGCCGTCTGGGGTGCGAAGCCGTCATCGTCATGCCCGTGACCACGCCCGCCATCAAGGTGGATGCCGTGCGCCGTCTGGGCGGACAGGTGGTGCTGTTCGGTGAGTCCTTCAGCGATGCCTGGCGGCATACGCTGGATCTCATCAAGGAGACCGGCTACGTCTTCATCCCGCCTTTTGACGATCCCGATGTCATTGCCGGACAGGGCACCATCGGCATGGAGATCCTGCGTCAGCATCCCGACCCCATTCACGCCATTTTCGTGCCCATCGGCGGGGGCGGACTTGCCGCCGGCGTGGCCGCCTATGTGAAGAACCTGCGGCCCGAGATCCGCGTCATCGGCGTGGAGCCTGTGGACTCCGACGCCATGCGCCGTTCCATCATGGCCGGCCATCGTGTGGAGCTCAAGGACGTGGGCCTGTTCGCCGACGGTGTGGCCGTGAAGTTGGTGGGCGAGGAGACCTTCGCCCTCTGCCGTGACCTGCTGGACGACATCATCACCGTGGATACGGACGCCATCTGCGGCGCCATCAAGGATATCTTCGAGGATACCCGCGTGGTGGCCGAACCGGCCGGCGCGCTGGCCCTGGCCGGTTTGCGTGCCTATGCCCGCGCGGGCAACCTGCGCGACACCACCCTGGTGGCCGTGGTCAGCGGCGCCAACATGAACTTCGACCGCCTGAGCCATGTGGCCGAGCGGGCGCGCTTCGGCGCCAACCGCGAAGCCCTGCTGGGCGTGACCATCCCCGAAAAGGCGGGCAGCTTCCGTCAGCTGGTGCAGGCCATCAGCAGCCGCAACATCACCGAGCTGTGCACCCGCTTCGCCGACCCGGTCAACGCCCATGTGCTGGTGGGCATCGACATCAAGAACAGCGACGAGGTGGCCTCCGTGCTGGACGACCTGCGGGCCGCCGGTTTCAGCGCCTGCGACCTTACGGACAACGAACTGGCCAAGCTGCACCTGCGCCATATGGTGGGCGGCAATGCCCCCCAGGTGCACAACGAACGCCTGATCCGCTTCTTCTTCCCCGAGCGGCCCGGTGCCCTGCTCAATTTCATGGACGCCATGCGCGTGACCTACAACTTCACCCTGTTCCAGTACCGTTATCACGGGGCGGACTTCGGCCGCGTGCTGCTGGGGGTGGAAGTGCCCGAAGAACGTCGCGAGGACTTCGAGGAATTCCTGACCCGCGTCGACCGCATGGGGTATCCGCATGTGGACGAGACCGACAACCCGGCCTACAAGATGTTCCTGGGCTGGCATCACGACGACTGATGCCGGTCTGCACGGGCAGACCGTGATGCTTTTCGGGAGGCCGCTCCTTCGGGGGCGGCCTCCTGTTGTTATGTTGTTATGGGGCCGGGGAGGCTCTGCGGCAGTGAGGGAAGAGCGGGAGGTGCCGGGACGGGGACGGAAGGAGCTGCTCCACTCAGGCTGCCGGGTGTCCGCAGCACGCGTGCCTCAGGCTGTGGAGGCCTTTTTCTGTTCGCCCCGGCAGCCGGGCCGTCGTCATTGACAAGCCGGGACAGTTGGCCGAACATGGACAAAACCGGTATCGTCAACTTTTTACCGTCTGGCAGGACGCTATGATTCGTATTCAGGAAATTCTCGACAAGGTGGCGGCCAACAACCATGATGCCAATCTGGAGCTGATCCAGAAGGCCTATGTGTTCGCCGCCACAGCTCACGCGGGGCAGACGCGCCTTTCGGGCGAGCCCTATCTGTCCCATCCGCTGGCCGTGGCCTATACTCTGGCCGACATGGGCTTTGACGAGCCCACGGTGGCGGCGGGCCTGCTGCACGATACGGTGGAAGACACCGGCACCACCATCGAAGAGATCGACGACAAGTTCGGCGAAGACGTGGCCGACATCGTGGACGGTGTCACCAAGATCAGCATGATCGTCTTCGAGAACAAGGAAGAGGCGCAGGCCGAGAACATCCGCAAGATGATCCTGGCCATGAGCCACGACATGCGCGTGCTGATGGTCAAACTGGCCGACCGTCTGCACAACATGAGCACCCTTGATTTCCAGAAGCCCCACAAGCAGCGCCGCATCGCCCAGGAGACCATGGACATCTACGCGCCCCTGGCCAACCGTCTGGGCCTGTATTTGCTCAAGCGCCAGCTGGAGGACCTGAGCTTCAAATATCTGCGGCCCGACATCTACAACCAGATCGACCACTGGCTGGACGCGCATCAGGTGGTGGAAAAGCAGATCATCGAAAAGGTGGTCTCCCTCATCCAGGACCTGCTGGCCTCCAACGGTCTGGAAGGGCAGGTCTACGGGCGCATCAAGCACAAGTACAGCATCTATAAAAAGATGCAGTCCCAGTCCCTGACCCTGGACGAGATGCACGACATCATGGCCTTCCGCGTGCTGGTCAAGGACATCCGCGACTGTTACGCCGTGCTCGGTCTGGTGCACTCGCAGTGGAAGCCGGTGCACGGGCGCTTCAAGGACTACATCTCCATGCCCAAGGCCAACGGTTACCAGAGCCTGCATACCACGGTCATCGGGCCCGAGGGCGAGCGCATCGAGATCCAGATCCGTACCGAAGAGATGCACCGGCAGGCCGAACACGGCGTGGCCGCGCACTGGCTGTACAAGGAAAAGGGCCGGGTCAACTCCAAGGACCTGGAGCAGTTCTCCTGGCTGCGCGAGATCTTCGAGCGCCAGGGCGACGAAGCGGACTCGCGCGAGTTCATGCATTCGCTCAAGCTGGACCTGTTCAAGGACGAGGTCTACGTCTACACCCCTGCCGGTGATGTGAAGGAATTGCCCGAAGGCGCCACGCCGCTGGACTTCGCCTTCCACATCCACAGCAAGGTGGGCCATCATTGCGCCGGGGCCAAGATCAACGGCCGCCTGATGCCGCTGGGCACGCCGCTGAAGAACGGCGACATCGTGGAGATCATCACCGATCCTTCGCGCAACCCCAACCGCGACTGGCTCAAGATCGTCAAGACGGCCCGCGCCCGCAGCCGCATCCAGCGCTACCTGCGTACCGAGGAACGCGCCCATGCCCTGGCCCTGGGCCGCGACATGCTGGAAAAGGAAGGCCGCAAGGTCAACCTCAACGTGGCGCGCGCCCTGAAGGACGGTCAGCTGGCCATCGTGGCGCAGGAGATGAACTTCGAGAACGTGGACGAGCTGGTGGCCTCGGTGGGCTATGCGCACATCACGCCGCGCCGCGTGCTCAACAAGCTCTATGCCGTCCTGCATCCCGACAATGCCGCGGCCGCGGAACCGGCCACGCCCACCATCAAGGAAAGCAAGGAAGCCGCCAAGCGCAAGAGCGACGGCGTGGGCATCTCCGGCTGTGACGGTGTGCTCATGCGCTTTGCCAAGTGCTGCAACCCGGTGCCGGGGGACCCCATCATCGGTTACATCAGCCGCGGTATGGGCGTCACCGTCCACCGTGCGGACTGTCCCAACGTGGCCAATATGGAGCCGGAGCGCCTCATCTCCGTGCACTGGGACGGCGAGGTGGAAAAGCCCTACGAGGCCGGCATCTTCATTCTGGCCCAGAACCGCAGCGGCGTGCTGGCCGGCATCGCCCAGCTTTTGGCCCTGCAGGGCATCAACATCACGGCGCTTTCCTCGCGGGCGCTGGTGGACGGCCGGGCCGAACTGCGCCTGACCGTGGAGGTGTGCAACGCCACGCAGCTCTATGATGTCATCGAGGCCATCCGTGGTCAGTCCGGCATCCTCGAAGTGGTGCGCGATACCGAAGAAGCCTAGGGGCCATCGGGCCCGGCTGCCGCACGCAGCCTTTCTCATCAGAAAACATATGCAGGGGACACCGCAAGGTGTCCCCTTTTTCGTGGAACAGCCCGCGACAGTTTTGGGCAACTATTTGCCAGGAACAGGTCTGTACCCGGCAGCCGGGGCGGCGTATGCCGGTAAGCACGGGACAAAGGTCCGTTTCCCGGCCGGGACCTGCGGTGGCAGGCTCTGCCGGGCTGTGCCGGCGGGGAGCGGGGCGGCCTTTTCTTGGGCCCCTGTTCCCGGGGATGCGGCAGCGGGCCGTCCTTCTCATGCCGGGTATCCGGCACAACCGTTGGATATATCGTGGGGAAAAATATGGACAGGATGCAGAAAGTAGCAGCGTACAGGAAAGAACTGGGAAAGACGGGGGCATCGCCGCTGGCCGGGACGGATCCCGAACTGGCGGCCATCCGGGAGCGCCTGGAATATGGCGAGATCGCCGGGCAGGGCAGTCTGGATGCGCGTCAGCGCCGCCTCATCACGCTGGTCGTCCTGGCCGCCATCCAGACACCGGAAGGGATAGGGGAGGAGACCCGGGCCGCCCTGCATCAGGGCGTGCGCCCAGAAGAGATCCGCGAGGCCCTGTACCAGTGCGCGCCCTATATCGGCTTCCCGCGGACGGAAGCGGCCCTGCGCCATGCGGATGCCGCCCTGGAGGCCGCGGGGATAGCCCTGCCTCTGCCTGAAGGCGGCACGGTGACGGAAGAAGACCGCTTCGAAAAAGGCCTTGCCGTGCAGACCGGCATCTTCGGGGACGCCATCAGCAAGATGCATGCGTCGGCCCCTGAAGGGCAACGGGAGATCCTTGTCCGCCATCTTTCCGCGTTCTGCTTCGGTGACATCTACACGCGCACGGGGCTGGACCTGCCGCTGCGGGAGCTGCTGACCTTCTGCATCATCAGCGCGCTGGGAGGTTGCGAGGCCCAGGTCAAGGCCCATGTGCAGGGCAATGCCGCCGTGGGCAACGGCAAGCAGCTGCTGGTGGATGCCCTGCTGCAGATGCTGCCCAGCATCGGCTTCCCCCGCACGCTCAACGCCCTTGCCTGCGTCAACAGCGTGCTGCCGGAAGCCTAGGGAGCGCGGGCATATCAGCATCCCCGCGCGTCCCGGCGGTGTCCCTGTTGCCGGGACATGTGGAAGCTGCGGGATGTCCTGGGGATGGAGGCCGCGGCCTGGGTGGGGACGGGGGACCGTCGGCCCAGACAGGATCGGCCCGCAGGCGGATGGCCGGACGTATCCTAAAGGCCGCCCGCCCCGGCTTCAGTCAGGGGCGCAAGGGTGCGTTTCCGCTGGATGTCCCGGTGGGGCGGTTCGCCGAACATGCGTTTGTACTCCCTGCTGAACTGGGTCACGCTCTCATAGCCCACGGAAAGGGCCGCCGAGGCCGCGCGCATGTCTTCCATGAGCATCAGGCGCTGGGCCTCGTGGAGCCTGAGCTGCTTGAGGTATTGCAGGGGGCTCAGGCCGGTGACGGTCTTGAAATGGCGATGGAGCGTGGACAGGGACATGCCCACCTGCCGCGCCAGGCTTTCCATGCGTACCGGGGCTCCCAGGTCCCGGCGCAGGATGGAAACGGCCTGCAAGACCTGGCTGTTCTGGGATCCCTGGGCATAGAGCCCGCGCAGCACATGGCCCAGGGGGCCGATCAGCAGCAGATAGTGCAGCTCCTGCAGGATCATGGGCGCGCGGATGGCGATCTGTTCCGGCTTGTCCAGCAGCTCGGCCAGGCGCAGCACCGCTTCCAGAAATTCCGGTTCGGCATCCGCCACGGCGACGCCGGGGCCGTCTTCCTGCGGGGCTTTGCCCGCAGGCCGCATCCTGAGCATGAGGTCCGTCAGGATCTGCCTGTCCAGGTAGAAGAAGAGGGAGAGGAAGGGCTGCCCGGGGGCCGTATCGAAGAAGGAAGACGAGCTGGGCATGTCGATGCCGGAGACCAGGAACTGGCCCCGCCGGAAGACGAATTCCTGCGAGCCGATGAGCGAGCGTTTGCTCCCCTGGACGATGACGGACACCAGCGGTCTTTCGAAACAGCGGTCAGGTGCGGGCGGGTCCTCCCGCCGGACGAGCACCAGACCGTCGATGGGGCTGGGGCGGATCTCCGGTGCGGGAAGGTGCCGCATCAGGATGTCTTTCAGGGCGGCAAGGATATCTTCTTTGATGGACAGGGCTGAGGATGCCATGAGGACCTCCGGTTCGGGCTGCCTATCCAGTGTAACGAAAAGACGGCGGGGAGAGAAGACGCCGCCAAGGGCGCCCGCGGGCAGGCGGCATGAACAGGCAAGAGCGCCGGAGGAAAGGCCGCCTGTCTCCCCAGAAGTGCCGTCCCCGAGCGGGAACCATACCCCTGGTGACAGGACGGGCGGCAGGGACGGCGGTACGGCGGACGATCCCCGGTCGGGAGAGTGTGGGGCTGTCCGCAAGTCCGGCGATACAGGCCGGGCATAACGATCAACAACAAGGAACGACCATGCAGGAAAAGAGGGGACCTTTCGCCCGGGGCGGTGCCAACACGGCCTATGCCCGGTATTTTGTCGGCAACAGTTATTTGAACATGCTTTCCACCGAAGGGGTCATCATCGGCAACGTGACCTTCGAACCGGGCTGCCGCAACAACTGGCATATCCATGAGGCCGTCAGCGGCGGCGGGCAGATATTGCTCTGCACCTCTGGGCGCGGCTGGTATCAGGAGTGGGGCAAGCCCGCACGCGAACTGCACGAGGGCGACGTGGTCCACATCCCCGCCGGGGTCAAGCACTGGCACGGCGCGGCCAGGGACAGCTGGTTCGTGCATCTGGCCGTGGAGGTCCCCGGTGAGGGCTGCCGTTCCCAGTGGCTGGAGCCTGTCAGCGAAGAGGAGTACGCCCGCCTGCCCTAGACAGGAGGGCCTTCCGGCTGCCGCCCATGGCGCCGCATGCCCCGTGGGCAGCAGACGGAAAAGAGAGGCCGCCGCTGTTCCTGCAAAAACAGCGGCGGCGGAGTGCGCGCGGGAAGGAGAAGCACGCGCGGGAGAGGGGCGGATGGCCCGCCCCGGGAGGGCTAGAAGGTGTAGGCGAAGATCAGCTGGGCTTTCCAGGCATCCTGCTTGGACCAGTTACGTTCGCTGACATAGCTCTTGTCCCAGGTATCCTTGTCCATCATGTTGATGATGTAGCCGAGCTCGAGGTTGGCTTCCAGGTTCTCGTAGATCTGCCAGGAGTTGACCAGGTTGAATTCCAGCAGGCCGTCGTTGGTGGTCAGGTAGGGGCCGTCCTGGGCGGCGGTGGTGTCGTCCCAGGCCACGGCGGAGCCCATGTACTTGACCATGGAGGGGCTGTTGGTGCCGCCCCAGTAGGCCACGCGGAAGGTGTGCTTGAGGTCTTCCACAAAGCTCACGTCCGCGATCTGCAGGCCGATGCCCCAGGTGCCGGCGTAGGTCAGATTGTTGTCGTAGAAGTTGTAGCCGGTGCCCCAGGCCAGGTTGCCGTCGCCCATGAAGGACGTGAAGTTGCCCGCGCCGGCGATGGAGGGCAGGCGCTCGGAACCGTTCTTGACGTTGCCGTCGTCACCGGAGGCGTACCAGCCGAAGATGCCGGGGGTGCCCCAGTCCATCTTGTATTCCACCAGGGCCTTGACCAGCCAGCCTTCACGCTTGCTGTTGCCCAGGACCGATTCGACACCGCGTTTGAGCACGTCGTAACGGCCCATGGCTTCCACATAGCCGTAGTTGATGTCGAATTCGATGTTCAGGGGATCGAAGGCCGTGATGGCCACGGGCAGGCCGGCCCAGAACATGGAACCGTAGGCCTTGCCGGTGTGGCCGAGGCCGCCGGGGCCGAAGTTCATGCCGGGATAATAGCCGGGCAGGGTCACGCTCAGGGCGCCGTCGGCGGTCTCCACGCCACCTTCATTGAAGCGGGCGTTCTTGCCCTGCATGCCGTACATGGCCCAGGGGGTCAGCTCCACGCCGTCGAACTTCAGGGGCAGCATGAGCGCGAAGAGGTCCATGTTGTCCAGATAGTTCTTGTGGCCGTTGCCGTAGGCTTCGCCGTCGGCATTGGTGCCGGTGTAGTTGTCGTTGAGCGGGCGCATCCAGAGGGCGGTCAGGCCCACGTTCTCGTTGAACTGGTAACTGGCGACCACGGCGGCGGCGTCACCGTCCATGATGGCCGAGCCGCCGGCCACGTTGGGCAGGGCCACGGCCTGCAGGCCCATGCGGAGCTTGAGGTCGGTATTGGGGACCATCCAGTCGATGTAGGCATTCTTGAGCTTCACCACGCTGGTGGAGTCGGCGCCCAGGGCACCGCCGCTTTCGGACTGGCCCCACATCTGGTCGCCGATCTCGAAGAACACCGTACCGGACAGGGATTCGGAGGCCACGGCATCCAACTGCAGGCGGACGCGCTGGCCGGCACTGAAGATATCCTCGTGGTGACGTTTTTTGTTGTCCACGTCCTTGATGAGGCTGCCGTCACCAAGGCCGAAGCCCACCAGCCATTCGCCGGAAGCCTTGAAATCGATGGCTTTGGCGCCGCTGGCGGCCCCCAGGAGCATGCCGGCGGCCAGCATGAGGGTAAAAATCTTTTTCATGACCTTCTTCCTTACTGTTTGAGGTTCACATCCATCAGGCGACAGCAGCGCCCCCCGACGCCATGGCCGCCCGGGCCGTATTCCGCGCCTTGGCGCGGGCCTTTTTGTCCTTGCAGCGGCAGTTGGGGCAGGTGCCCTTGCAAACATGCTTTGCCTTCTCAGGGACGATGAGGACCTTGTTGCCGCTCGCCGCCAGCTCGAAGCCGCGGGAGCCTTTGTAGTGGATGCGCTGCGGCGCGATGGAAGCCTGGGGCGCAGAGCGCAGGACGGCGGCCGCCGCAGGCTGGATGCAGGTCACGTGGCGCACGTCGATGAAGAATTTGTTGCAATCGTTGCTGTGGCAGCGCATGAGGTTCAGGATGGCACGGGCCTGTTCCAGATCCAGATCCTCACCGGTGGCGATATGCAGGTTGTTGGCGCTGCGGCGGAAAGAGATCCGGGTCTGGGGAAGGTTTTCCAATCTCGGCATGGTGGCTCCTGTGGTAATGTGTTTTGTTGGGCACACGATGCCATGATTGAAAATTGATGTCAATGGAATTGAAAGTTGTTTTCAATTATTTTTACCTTTTAAACATAAAGATCGAATCATATCAAAATAATGCAGGATACGTGCGGCACTTTCTCCAGCCCAAGGGCTTGCTGATCCATAAAGATGCCCCTGACGGGCCGGAGGAAGCTGGAAAGGCGTAAAAACGTGCTGCTTGGCTGCCTGTTGCCGTGGCCCTTCCATGCCGGCGCCGGACAGGGGCCCCAGCGGGTCCCTGCCGTGCGGAAGTCTCGAAAAATCTTTTACTTTGCGATACGATGCGTCCTCAGTAAGGCCCTTGGAGAAGATCATGACGACAGCCACAAGCCGATATTTTGCCCTGCTGGCCCTGACGGCCGCCCTGTGGGGCGCCCAGCCGCTGCTGGTCAAGATCACCATGCGGGAACTGAACCCGTCCACCATGACAGCGGTGCGTTATCTGCTCATGAGCATCACGTTTTTCGCGCTCATGCGCTGGCGGGGCCTGCCGCTCCTGCCGCCGCTGCGTCTGATGCCGGCCCTGCTGCTCATGGGCATCACCGGTGTGGCGCTCAACAATATCGCCCAGTTCACCGGCCTGCAGCTCTCCACGGTCAGCAACGCCACCCTCATCGCCACCACCACTCCGGCCGTGACGGCCCTGGTGGCCCTGATCTTCCTGCGCGAGCGCCTGCTGCCCATCGAACTGCTGGGGATCCTGCTCTCCGTGGCCGGGGCGCTGTTCCTCGTCAGCAAGGGACAGATCGACGTGCTGCTGCATATCTCCTTCAACAAGGGGGACCTGCTTTTCTTCACCGCCCAGCTGGGGTGGGCCGTCTATTCCCTGACGGGTTTCCGCGTCATGCGCCATCTTCCGCCCCTGACGACCACGGCCTGGGCCGGGCTGTTCGGGACGGCGGGCACCTTCATCTACGCCGCGCTGACCGGTCAGCTGGACGTGCACAGCGTGGGCGGTACGACCCTGGCCTGCATGGTCTATATCGTCTGGATAGGCGGTGTTTGCGCCATGATCTTCTGGAACATGGGGGTCAAGGTGGTGGGCGCGGGGCAGGCGGCCATTTTCCTCAACATCATGCCGCTGGTGGGCGTTGTTTTGGGCGTGACCCTGCTGGGCGAGGACTTTGCCTTCCGTGAGGCCTTCGGCGCCGTGGGCATCCTGGGCGGGGTGTATATCCTGACGCACAGCCGCCAGATCATGCGGCGCATGGACCAGCGCCTGATCCGGCGTGCCCGGGAACTGGCGGCCGCCCGGCGTCAGGCCGCGGAAAAGGAATCCCGCCGGGACTGAGCCGGTGGGATGGCATTTAGCAAGGGACGGCTGCGCCTATGAAAGATATCGAATGTGGCAAATACCGGCTCACGGACCTGGCTGTGATCCTGCTGGCCGCGCTGTTCTGCTGGTGTGCCCTGCAGGGGACGCTGGAGCTCAATCCCCAGGGCATCGGCATGGACAGTGACCTGCAGAATTATGCACAGATCATGGAGGCCGCCGAATACCCCGCGGCCTTTGCCCTTGACCCGGTGGCATCGTATTTTCCGCGGGATCCGGGCGTGCCCAACCTGCTGACGGACCTGGCGGGCCTGTTCCCTGGTGGAGACAACGCCGCGGTGGACATGCTGCGTGTGGGCTCGCTGGGCGTCTTTTTGCACTTCCTGGCCTATTACATCCTGGGGCGTTGCCTGTTCCGCAGTCCGTCTCTGGCGGTCCTGCTCTCGATCTTGATGGGCATCGCCGTGCACTGGGCGTTCGGCACCTTCTGGGGCAGCATGCGTTCGGATCCGGTGCCGCGCATCTTTTACGCCGATCTCTGGCCCTTCCTGTTGCTGCTGGCCTGTGCGGCGGTCAAACGCCCCTTGCTGCAGCCCGTGGTCATGCTGCTTTCAGGCTGTGCCATGCTAGTGCATACGGTCAGTGCCCTCATGGGCGGGGCCATGTTCTTCATGGCTTTCTTTTTGCTCTGGCAGGGCAGGAGGCCATGGCGCCACGCGGGCCTGAGCCTGCTGAACCTGTTGAGCTTCGCGATCCCCGTTGCTATATACCTGAAGGTCTTCCTTGCGGATACTCCGGCGCCGCCTGTCGAATATGGCGGCCTTTTTGCCGAGGTGCGCGCCCTGCGTTACAGCAAGGACTGGCATGATGTCTGGCAGAGTCTTGCGGACATAGTGCGCTATTATATCTTCCCGGTCCCGCTCTTCCCTGCGGCGGCCGTGTCGGCGGTGGTGCTGTTCAAAAAGCGGCAGCAGCTGGCCGGGCCGGTGCGTACCCTGCTGCGCCTCATGCCCGGCATGGTGCTGGGCATCGCGGGCGGCTGTGTGCTTTGTGCCCTGGAGATGTGGCTGGCCCGCCATCTTGGGCGGCAGAACATGAGCCAGGAGATCCTGCGGGGCACACGCTTCCTGGTGCCGCTTTCCTGGCTGCTGCTGACCTGCCTTTTTTCCCTGTACTGGCAGGGCATCGCTCCCTTGCTGCGCCGGGGCTTCGTCGTCCTGCTGGCTGTCGTTTTGCTGTCGTTGGGACAGGGCAAACAGGTGGTGGCGGCCAGGCATGCCCTGGCGGACATGACCGGCATGAGCTGGTTGGATACGGCGGAGGCCCGGCAGCTCAAGGTGCGCTCCCTGAGATTGCAGGACGCCCTGCGGGCCCTGCGCGCGCAGGCGGGACCGGAAGAGATCGTTTTCACTGACGGCGATTGCATGGCCGTACGTTTTGCGGCCCGCATGCCCCTGCTTCCCGTGCACAAGGACGGGAACGTCATCTATTATGCGGGCGATCCTGTCCTGGCCCGGCGCTGGCTGGCCATGCAGCAGTGCATGGCGGCCGATGTCGGCGGCTATATGGACATCTGGCGCACGGAGCAGGCTGCGTTGCTGCTGACGCGCCATGTGGAGCACAAAGCACAGTTGCTGCGTTACGGCTCCCTGCTTTTTGAGAATGAAGACTGGCTGTTGCTGCGGCGTTCGCCGGTATCTGCGGACGACGGTGCACAGGCCATGAGGAGTGGACATGCAGACTGAAAAAAAAGGCAACAGGATCGCGGTCCTGATCCCCTGCTATAACGAGGCGCTGACCATCGGGAACGTGGTCAGGGATTACCGGCAGGCCCTGCCGGATGCCGACATCTATGTGTACGACAACAATTCCACCGACGAAACGGCCCGTCTGGCCCGTGAGGCCGGTGCCATCGTGCGTCCCGAGCCCCGTCAGGGCAAGGGCAACGTGGTGCGGAGCATGTTCCGTGACATCGAGGCGGACTGCTATCTGATGGTGGACGGGGACGATACCTATCCGGCTTCGCAGGCGGCGGCCCTGTGCGCGCCCGTGCTGGAAGGCCGCGCGGATATGGTCATCGGTGACCGGCTGTCCTCCACCTATTTCACGGAGAACAAACGCCCGTTCCACAACAGCGGCAACATGCTGGTGCGCCGTTGCATCAACATGTTCTGGAAGCGCGGTCGGCAGATCGAGGACGTCATGACGGGCATGCGGGCCATGTCGCCCCTGTTCGTCAAATCCTTCCCCATCCTTTCGCAGGGTTTCGAGATCGAGACGGAGATGACCATCTTTTCCCTGGCCAACAATTTCCGCATCGCGTCCATGCCCATCCAGTACCGTGACAGGCCGGAAGGCAGTTTTTCCAAGCTGAATACGTTCCGGGACGGCTTCCGCGTCCTGAAGACCATCGCCGTCCTGTTCAAGGATTACCGGCCGTTGCTGGTCTTCTGGTCGGTGGCCTGCCTGCTGGCCCTGCTTTCCCTGGGGCTGTTCCTGCCCGTGCTGGGGGAATACATGTCCAGCGGGCTCGTGCCCCGCTTCCCGTCCCTGATCGTCTCCGGCTTCTGCATGCTGGCGGCCCTGCTGAGTTTCATTTCCGGTCTGATCCTGGACTGCCAGCGCAAGCGGGCCCGGCAGGCCTTCGAGATCCAGCTCAATATGCTGTCATTGCTGTTGCGACAGGGCAGCGATGCCCCCCGGCGGGAACAGGCCGGGACCGAATAGATATGGATGAAAAAAGCCGGGCAAAAGCCCGGCTTTTTGGGTTGGTGCGGCAGCGCTGGAAAAGGCAAGGGAACGGCTGCAAGACAGGGCGCTCGTGCTAGCTCAGGGCCTTGCGCTTCATGATGTAGTTCCAGACCATGACCACGCCCGTGGCCACGACCTTGGCCAGCATGTAGTGCAGGGCCAGCTTGTCCACCAGCAGCCACATGCAGACCTGGTTGATGCCCAGACCGGCCAGGCTCGACCCCACGAAGACCACCTGCCGGGCAAAGCTGCGTGCCGCCTGATGGAAGACGAAGAACACGCAGAGGTAGTAATTGACGATGACGGCCACGATGAAGGCCCAGGCGGACGACCAGAGATAGTGGACGTCCAGCACGCTGGTCAGCAGGAACAGCAGGCCGTAGTCCACCAGAAAGGTCAGGCCGCCCACGATGCAGAAGCGGAAGAATTCCGCGCCACGGCTGGCAAGGGACATAAGGGCTCCTTTGGGATTGAGGGCTGCCCTGACTTATCCTGTTCCTCGCCGGGGCGCAAGCCGGACAAGCTGCGGCGGTCAGGGGATAGGGCATGCTGGCTCTGGGATGTCGCTGCTGCAGGGCACGGGCCACGCAACTGCTGGGGCACCGGCCTAAAACAGCCCGCTCAACGGTACTGCAAGCCGCACGATGACCGGAGTGGCGGGGAAGGGACGTCCCTGCCGGGATGTTCCTCCCTCCGGTGCTCCCGGCACCGGGGCCTCCCGGGTTGCGTGGCTTGGGGACGGCAGTGCCTCAGGGACGTGCGGGCTCTTCGTTCGCCCCCTCCGCTCTGGCAGGGCGGATCTGTCCTTTGTCCAGCAGGAAGAGGGGAGCATCTGGCTGTATCTCTTGCAGCAGGGTCGCCGTGTGGGGATGGCAGGTGAAGAAGAGCAGCTGCTGCCGGGGGCCGTACTTCCCCAGGCTGAGATCCCCCAGGATGCGGGCCGTGCGGCGTGCCCGGCCGGGATCGAAGTCCACCAGCACATCGTCCATGATGACGGGCAGGGGGCTGGCCTGCGCCGCGTGATCCTGGATGTAGGCCAGGCGCAGGGCCAGATAGAGCTGCTCCTGCGTGCCCCTGCTCAGCTGTTCCGGGCTGACGGGCTCGCCCTGCGGCGGCATGACCCGCAGGCTGGAATCGCCCACGACGGCGCCCACGTCCTGCCAGGCGCCTGCGGTGATGTCCCGGAAGATGGCCGCGGCACGGCGGATGACACGGGGCTGGCGCTCCTTTTCAAAAGCCAGCTTGGCCCTGTGGAGCAGGGCATGGGCCAGACGGAGGCGGCACCAGGCATGGGCCTGCCGCTGCAGTTCCTCCCGCTGGTCGGCTTCCTGCTGCAACAGCTCGGCCAGGGTCCCGTCCTGCTGCATGGCTTCCACGCGCACGCCCAGGGCAGCGACGTCTTCCGCCAGAGCATCTTCTTCCTGACGCAGTGCCTCCAGCAAGCGCTGCTGTTCGTCGCGGGCCTGTTCCTCTTCCTCCCGGGCTTCCTCACGGAAGGAAGACAAAAAGGCCTCCAGAGGCTGGGCCCCGGCCACCAGACGCAGACTGTCCTCCAGCAGCTGGCGCCGCTGTTCCGTCTGGCGCCGTTCTTCCAGCAGGGCCGTAGTTTGCAAAAAGTCCCTGTCGTCCCGGGCCTCTCCCTGACGCAGCAGGGCGACCAGATCGGCCCGGATGCCATCGAGCTCGCTTTCCGCATGGCGGCAGGCAGTTTCCTGTTGGTCCAGCGATCGGCGCAGGCGGGCCTGTTCCGCGGCACGCTGACGGGCGTCCTCTGCAGCTTCGCACAGCATCTCCAGCTGCCGGAGCCAGTCGGCATCCTGCGGTAGGACGGGCCGCCCCAGCTCTTCCAGCAGGGCCGCCAGAGGGGCGCGCAGGGCCTCCACCTCGTCATCCAGGCGTTGCAGGCGCGAACCCTCCTGCTGCAGCTCTTCTTCAAGGCGCAGACAGGCTTCCATGCCATCCAGGGCGGCATGGACGGTCCCCGGCGCCAGCTCTTCCGGCAGGCCTAGAGAATGCAGGCTTGCGATCCAGGCTGTCCGGGCCGTCTCCAGTTGGCGCTCCGCTTCCTGCGTGCGGCAGCGGCTGTCCTCCAGCACCTTGCGGCAACGTTCCAGCAGCCCGCCACTGGTCGCGACCTCGGCAGCGGCCTGCAGATGCCGGGCGCGGGCCTCTTCCGCCTCCCGGCAGAGGGCAAGGCCCCGGCGGACAGCCTCCGGCAAACCGGGACAGGCAGCATCGGGAGGGAGGAGGGACAGCAGTTCCCGCACGGCCTGTTCCGTCTGCTGCAGCGAAGAGGCCGCATGTCCGGCATCGTCCCCGGCCGCGCGCAGGGCCTCCGCCAGTGTGGCGGCGGTGGCTGCCCGTTCGAAAAGGAGCCCTGCCGCTGCCGGGGCAAAAGCGGTGGCGGTGGCTGCGGGCAGTATGGCCTGCCAGCGTTTTTCCTCTTCCTGTACGGCGGCAAGGAGTTCCTGCTCCTGCGTGGCCAGTCGAGCCAGCGTTTGCCTGACGTTCCTCAGTTCCTGACGTAGTCTGTCGTGCTCCTGCAGGAGCTGATCCAGCTGGCGGCGCAAGCCCTGCTGTTTTTCCAGGCGGGCTTCCAGCTCGTCGGCATCGGGGATGTCATTGGTCGTGCTGCGCGGCAAAGGCAGATGGGCAAGGCGGTGCTGCTGTGCCCGCAGGCGGCCGGAGCTTTCTTCCAGCAGCTGGCGGACGCGTTCCGCCTCTTCCCGTCGGCGATGTTCCGCCTTCCCGGCCCTGGGCATGCCGCCTGCCAGCAGGGCGAGCCCGCAGAGCGTTGCCAGTCCGCCTGCCCAGGGCGAGGACGTCAGCTCGGGCCAGGGGATCAGGTCCGGGGCCCACTGTCCGGCCAGCAGGAGGGCCAGACCGGGGATCAGGAGAATGATGCCCATGCAGATCAGGGGCAGGCTGCCGCCTGTCAGGGGGCGTGCCAGCTGTCGTGCCTGCTGTGTCAGGCTTTCCTGTCGGACAGTCTCGGCGGCGATCCCGGCCCGGAGCGTACGGCAATGCCGCACGGCAGCGGCAAAACGTTCAAGCGTTTCCTGCTCCGGGGCCGGATGGTGGTCGATGGCCTGGACAAGCGCCGTCTCGCGCTGTTGCAGCTTTTCCTGCTCCTGCCGTGCGTGGCCCTGCTGCTCCCTCAGGCTGCGCAGGCGTTCTTCCAGATGTCCAAGGCGGGAGGATAGGGACAGCGCTTCGTCCCTGTGGCGGAGCAGGCGCTCCGGCCCGGCAAGGTCGTTTTCCTCCAGATGCAGGGGAGCGCAGGCACGGCAAAAGGCTTCCCGGGCCCGTTGTTCCCGTCGTTGCCAGCGGGGGAGATCGTCCTGTTTTTCCTGCCAGTTTTCCAGAAGGCGTTGTAGGTGGCGCTGCTGTCCGCTGTCCAGGGGCGGCCGGCGGTCGGGCAGGGCCTCCAGACGTTGCAGGTGTCCCTGATGGGTCTCCTCGGCCTGGGCCAGCGCGGCGGCGGCTTCGTCTTCCCGCTGGCGGGCCATCCGCAGGGCCGTCGTACAGGTCGCCAGCGCGGCGGCCTGCCGTTCCAGTTCCTCCCGGCCGAAGACCGAACGGTCCGTGGCCCGGATGCGGGCGCAATCCCAGCCAGGTCCCAGACGGGAGAGCTCTTCCTGCAGGCGGCGGCAGAGCTGTTCCTTGCGCAGACGCGCCAGCGGCAGGTCGGTCAGGGCCTGCCGGTAGGTGGCGCTTTGTTCCGTCAGGGCACGCAAGCGGGGCAGGGCCGCCGCAAGGGCCTGATCCGGACAGAGCTCCCGGAGCTGGTCACGCGTCCGGGCGCACTGCTCGTGCAGGGCCTGTACGGCACGCCGGCGCTCCTCCTCCCGCTCCCGCAGACGGGCCAGACGCTCGCGTCCCTGCGGCGGGAAATCCTGTGGCAGGCCGGAAAGGCGCTCCTGCTGCATCCCCAGCAGATGCCATTCCCGCCACTGCTCCCAGACGGAAAGACGTCGTTCCGTCCGGCGCAGGCTGGTCTCCAGCTCCGTCTTGCGGTGACGGAGGTTTTCCAGCTCCTGTCTGCGCTGCTGCCACTGGGCGCACAAGGCGTCGTAGCGGCTGCTCTGGGCATCGGCCTGGCGGATGCGGGCCCGCAGCTCCTGCCAGACGCCCGTCCGGACGTTGAGGGGCAGCTTGCGGCCTTGCGGACGATATATGGTATCGGCCTGCTGTTGCAGGGCGCGCAACACATCGGCCGGGGAACGCAGGCCCGTGCCGAAGCTGGCCCCGTAGAGGGCATGGCGTACGGCCTCGTCGTCCAGGCTCTCGAAACGCTGCAATTCTCCCAGACTGAAACCGAAAACATTGCGGTAGACCTGACGGTCGATGCCGTGGAAAAGCTGTTCCAGCAGGCTTTCCGGCACAGGGGCCCCGTCAGGGCCGGTGAGCTGCAGGCGACCGCTGCCCGGGCCGGGGCGGCGATGCAGGTGCAGCAGGCCGTGGGGACCGCTTTCCAGCGTCAGACTGCCCCCACCCTGGCCGCCGCGCAAAGGCTGGCCGGCCTGCCGTTCCTTGCGCCCGGAGGGGTAGCCGGTGAGCATGGCCCGCAGGAAGGCCAGACAGGTGGATTTGCCGGCCTCGTTGTCACCCAGAAAGATGTTGATGCCCGGGCCGAGGTCCTCGGCGCCCGTTTGGGCAAGGATGCCGAAACCGTCTGCATGGAAGGACAGGAGACGCATCACTTTTCCTCCAGCATGTCCAGACAGAGAGAACGGGCTTCGTCCAGCAGGCGCTGGAGCTCCTCCCCTTCCGGCATGGCCAGCATCCCGGCGGGACAGTGCCGGAACAGGGGGGCCAGCTCTTCTTCGGCAAAGGCGGCCAGCGCGTCGGGCTGCCGTTCGAGGCCTTCCGCCAGACGCAGGGCCTCGCCCAGCAGGTCCTGCCGTTGCAGACAGGCGGCCATGTCCACAGCGGGGGCCGTCTCCACACTCAGATCCTTGATATGGACGGGCAGGGGCAAAGAGGCCTGATGCAGGCGTTCCCGCAGATCGCGGCAGGTCTCCGGGCGGCGCAGCAGGCTGTCCAGCGGCGTACGTCCCTGCAGGCAGAGGCGAACGACCATGAGCGTGCAGGAGGCGTCAGCGGCCTCCGTGGCCGTGGTCAGGGCCTCCAGCAGCCTGTCTTCCACGGCATCGAGCTGTTCCACAGCGTCCAGACCGATGACCAGACGCTGCCACTGCACCGGCCCCAGCGGCAGGAATTCTTCCCGGCAGGAAAAAGTGCCGTCACAGGCTTCCGCAGTGACTAGCAGGCAGCCGCGCGGGCCGCCCTCATTGATATGGAGCCCCTGGGTGTTGCCGGGATAGGCGATGAAAGGACTGCGCGCCAGGATGCGGCGTTCGTGCACATGGCCCAGGGCCCAGGCATCCAGACCGGCGGCGCGCAGGTCGTCCAGCGAGCAGGGGGCGTACCTGTCCTGCGTGGGGCTGCCTTCCACGCTGCAATGCAGCACGCCCAGCTGGAAGCAGGCTGCGTCCGGCCGGCGGTGGAAAAGGAGGGCCAGGTTGCGGGCCTCCCTGATACGGGCATGGCTGATGCCGTGGATCACGGCCAGAGGGGCCCCGTCCCTGTGCAGCACATGCTGCTCGAGCTCCGGGCCGAAGATGGTCACGTTGCCGGGCCAGTCCACGGTTTTCAGCCGCGAGTCCAGCGGGTCATGATTGCCGTGGGCCCAGAAAACGGGGATGCCGCAGGCCTGCAGGCGCAGGCAGCCGTCGCGCAGGGCCAGCTGGGCTTTGACGCTGTGCTCTTCCTGATTGTAGATGTCCCCGGCCAGGACGAGGAAGTCCGGCCGCAGGCGTTCGCACAGGTCGAACAGGCGTTGCAGGGCCGTGAAGGTGGCGTCGCGCAGCTGCGCTTGCAGGGCCTCCCCGGCATCGGTGCGGCTCAGGCCCAGAAAGGGGGTGTCCAGATGCAGGTCGGCGGCGTGGATGTATCGGAGGCTGTTCATGGCATGTCCTTGGCGTGGGCTCCTCCGGCAGAGATATGTTTTTTCCGGCAGCAGGACAAGTTGCGCGCGTGGAAACGTGTGCGGTTGACGCTGTCAAAGCCCGTTGGTATGACTAGCGTTTATACCACAGGGGGAAAGAATGGCGCGAATCCTTTACGGCATCCACGGGACAGGGCATGGCCATGCCATGCGCGGGCTGACCATCGCCCGCCGTCTGGGCGCACACGAATTTCTGTTCGTGGCCAATGACGACGCCCCCAAGATACTGGAACCCGAATTCCGGGTGCACCGCATCCCCAATCTGGGCACGGTGTTCCGTAACTATCAGGTGGATGTGGGCGCCACGGTGCGCAAGGCCATCCCGCTGCTCTGGCACCGCCGGCGCTATGTGGATGAGGTGCTGCGCCTTATCGACCAGTTCAAGCCCGACGTCTGCATGACGGACCTGGAATACTTCGTGCCGCGTGCGGCCGAAAAGGCCGGGCTGCACTGCCTGACCCTCGATCATCAGCACGTCATCACCTGTTGTCGCCATGGCTGGCTGCCGCCGCGTATGTGGTGGGATCACTTGTTGCAGGGCATCACGCCTCGCTATCTGTTCCGGCCCACGGAACAGAATTTGCTGGTCTCCTTTTATGCGCCGCCGGTGCAACCCCGTTACCATGCCCGCGTGGTGCCGCCCATCCTGCGTGAGAGCGTGCTGCGTCTCAATCCCCGTGACGACGGCCATGTGGTGGTCTACCAGAGCAATTCCACGCACCGCAAGCTGGTGGACTTTTTGCTGCAGGCCACGGACCGGCCCTGTTACGTCTTCGGCTATGACCGGACGGAAGGGCGCGAAGGCAACGTCATCTTCATGAAGAAGAGCGAAGAGGGCTTCCTCAAGCTGCTGGAAGGCTGTTCCTACGTCATCCAGGGCGGCGGCCACACCCTGATGACCGAAGCCCTGCACCTGGGCAAACCCATCCTGAGCCTGCCGCTCAAGGCCATGGTGGAACAGTGCTTCAATGCCCTGTACCTCGAACGTTTGAACTACGGCATGCAGGCCGACATGATGACCCTGGAGCCCGCCTTGCTGCGCCGCTTCGAGGAGCGCCTGCCCGAGTTCCGGGCCTCCATCGCGCGCGGACATTTCTGCGGCAATGATCTGGTCTTCGGTCTGGTGGATACCTTCATCCGCACCGGCACCCTGCCCGTCTCGGGCACGCCGAAGGTGGTGGAGTAAAAGATAAAACGCCACATCGCGGCAGGGTTCGTCCCTGTTTCCATGATAGTAGAAAAGCCTCTTCCGTATATGCGGAAAGAGGCTTTTTTGCATGGAGAGCCCCACGCATGTGGGGAATACACGCTGCCACCGTACTATGCGCTGGCGTACATCGGCTCATCCCCACGCGTGTGGGGAATACAAAGCTCCCTATCGGTTGTAGTGTGTGGTAGCCGGTTCATCCCCACGCGTGTGGGGAATACACCAGCCCGGAGAGGTGGGCCAGGGCGATGCGCGGTTCATCCCCACGCGTGTGGGGAATACTGCAGGTGACAACGGGCGAGCGTGTCCTCCATCGGTTCATCCCCACGCGTGTGGGGAATACGGGGACAGCTTTTTCTACGCCGGGACTGACGACGGTTCATCCCCACGCGTGTGGGGAATACGGCCTGGTCAACGTAGCTGGCGCCGGGCCTGACGGTTCATCCCCACGCGTGTGGGGAATACACAAAAGCGGCCTGCATACCTGCCGCCAGTGCCGGTTCATCCCCACGCGTGTGGGGAATACAGCGCCATCACCAACATCGAAATCATCAGCATCGGTTCATCCCCACGCGTGTGGGGAATACTTCCACGTTAATTTCCCGGAAACGCTCCAGGACGGTTCATCCCCACGCGTGTGGGGAATACATATTCAAGCAAAAAACGTCCACAAGTAACATCGGTTCATCCCCACGCGTGTGGGGAATACGAGGTGACCCCGACCCTCTCCGCCCGTTATGACGGTTCATCCCCACGCGTGTGGGGAATACGTATGAGCGACCTGTTGGACGCCCTAAGCGGTCGGTTCATCCCCACGCGTGTGGGGAATACGGCGACCAGTATACGAACAGGCTGGATAAGGCCGGTTCATCCCCACGCGTGTGGGGAATACCATCAACGCGACTGACGCCATCGCAAAAACCTCGGTTCATCCCCACGCGTGTGGGGAATACGGATACGATCAAAAAAGGCTGCATCAGAGTTCCGGTTCATCCCCACGCGTGTGGGGAATACCTCCTTTTCTTCCTGGGCGTCATCTCTGACGTCGGTTCATCCCCACGCGTGTGGGGAATACCCAACGCTGTACGCCTTGACGGCCGGCCTGTCCGGTTCATCCCCACGCGTGTGGGGAATACCTGCCCGCCTTGGCTTTTCTAAAATGGCGGAACGGTTCATCCCCACGCGTGTGGGGAATACATCTCGTGCCGCCTCTGCTGCAAGGGCAGAGGCGGTTCATCCCCACGCGTGTGGGGAATACGTTGGCGCAGCTCTCGGCGATCTTGCCGAACGCGGTTCATCCCCACGCGTGTGGGGAATACTCCTATTTCCCGGCATTCGATGGCCACGACGGCGGTTCATCCCCACGCGTGTGGGGAATACATTTTTCCGAATATGAGGAAATAGGCTGGACGCGGTTCATCCCCACGCGTGTGGGGAATACTTGCCCGCGCCGATTGCCCGGACGCCAAGATCCGGTTCATCCCCACGCGTGTGGGGAATACTCCTGTTAGCTTGACAAGATGCCTCCTGTTAGCGGTTCATCCCCACGCGTGTGGGGAATACCGATAGGGCTTTATGCGGCATGGATGACTGCGCGGTTCATCCCCACGCGTGTGGGGAATACGGGGCGCATGGAGATCATGAACCGAATGCGCTTCGGTTCATCCCCACGCGTGTGGGGAATACGATCATCAGCCAGACCCCTTTCCAGGGCATATCGGTTCATCCCCACGCGTGTGGGGAATACAAAACGGCGTCCGCGAACTCGTGATTGCCCGCCGGTTCATCCCCACGCGTGTGGGGAATACTTCGTAATATTTAGGCATATTGGCCTCCAGAACGGTTCATCCCCACGCGTGTGGGGAATACTCATAGTAGCCGGGAATGTCTGCCTCCATGCGCGGTTCATCCCCACGCGTGTGGGGAATACGGCGGGACAAAGACGGAGCTGGCCGTGATCCACGGTTCATCCCCACGCGTGTGGGGAATACGGTTTTTATTCCACTCTGTGCGCGGAATATAACGGTTCATCCCCACGCGTGTGGGGAATACTTCCCGTGGCACGGTCATACAAAGGCAATTTTCGGTTCATCCCCACGCGTGTGGGGAATACTGATTGCCAGGATATTTGATTGCTACGGAAGGCGGTTCATCCCCACGCGTGTGGGGAATACGCCTCACGGAGGAAAACGCCGATGAATAATTCCGGTTCATCCCCACGCGTGTGGGGAATACGCGTCCGTTCGCGCAGATGCGGTCATTCGCTTCGGTTCATCCCCACGCGTGTGGGGAATACCCGGAGCGCCTGCCCCTGTACCGCAACGGCTGCGGTTCATCCCCACGCGTGTGGGGAATACGTTTTATCCTGTCCAATCATCGACAGGATTTTCGGTTCATCCCCACGCGTGTGGGGAATACGAGTTTACTTTGGTTCCATTGAATGTACTGTCCGGTTCATCCCCACGCGTGTGGGGAATACTAAGCGCCCCTGCCACGGCTGCGGCAAGCCGTCGGTTCATCCCCACGCGTGTGGGGAATACCATGGGCAATGCCCATAGCTTGGTCTGACAATCGGTTCATCCCCACGCGTGTGGGGAATACAACGTGATAATGCCGGAGTTCACTCTGCTGTCCGGTTCATCCCCACGCGTGTGGGGAATACACTCACCATATCAGCTCTGTCGATTGTCGGTGCGGTTCATCCCCACGCGTGTGGGGAATACACCATCCCCCTGTGCGCTGCCTGTCAGGTGCGCGGTTCATCCCCACGCGTGTGGGGAATACGTCTACAATCAAGCCGTCAAGATGGCCTCTGACGGTTCATCCCCACGCGTGTGGGGAATACGTAATCATGTCAACTTTCCCGCCGTCCTGTGCCGGTTCATCCCCACGCGTGTGGGGAATACCTCAGAACGCGCAACAGAATTGACGACATACCCGGTTCATCCCCACGCGTGTGGGGAATACGACGCTATCCGTGACGGCATCCGCGAGGCGTTCGGTTCATCCCCACGCGTGTGGGGAATACTTGCCAACAGCAAGCCTAACCTCTACGTCTTCCGGTTCATCCCCACGCGTGTGGGGAATACCCAGCCCATCTATGAGCGACTGCGCCGCCACATCGGTTCATCCCCACGCGTGTGGGGAATACTCAGCCCCAGCCCGCGCGCCGTCTCAATGCGGCGGTTCATCCCCACGCGTGTGGGGAATACGCGTGCGCATCTTGGAGGTAGCGCCGTCAACACGGTTCATCCCCACGCGTGTGGGGAATACGCCGCCCTTTTCTGTGACAAGCTGTCCGGTGTCGGTTCATCCCCACGCGTGTGGGGAATACGCCTTGAGGGGTTCAAGTTCCCGCAGGGCTGTCGGTTCATCCCCACGCGTGTGGGGAATACTATTGGGGCGGCATCTATGCCCGCTCAAGCCTCGGTTCATCCCCACGCGTGTGGGGAATACTCTTCAGGAAGATGCAAGAAATAACAGACTGTTGGCAGAGCTCCAGCGTGCTACCGAGCCATGCGTGCTGCAAGCCTGCTCCGATGACGATAAAAAGGGGAAGGAGCTTTGTAAAGCGGCTCCTTCCCCTCGCAAAAAACTGCCCGGCAGGGCAGTCACGCTCTCTTGATGTTACATGCCCAGATAGGCGGAACGCACGTCTTCGCTCTTGAGCAGGTTCTCGGCGCTGTCGCTGGTGACGATGCGGCCGTTCTCCATCACATAGCCGCGGTGGGCGATGCGCAGGGCCTGGTTGGCGTTCTGTTCCACCAGGAAGACCGTGGTGCCGTTGGCGTTGACGCGCTGGATGATCTGGAAGATCTGCTGGATGATGATGGGCGCAAGACCCAGCGAGGGTTCGTCCAGCAGGAGCAGCTTGGGCCGGGCCATGAGGGCGCGGCTGATGGCCAGCATCTGCTGTTCGCCGCCGGACAGGGTGCCGCCGGTCTGCTTGCGGCGCTGGGCCAGGATGGGGAAGAGGTCGAACACATAGTCCATGTCTTCCTTGATGCCCTGCACGTCGTTACGCAGGAAGGCGCCCAGGTCGAGGTTCTCGCGCACGCTCAGGTCGGGGAAGATGAGGCGGCCTTCGGGCACCTGCGAGATGCCCAGGCGCACGATCTCGTGCGGGGGCAGCTCGTGGATGGGCTCGCCGTTCCAGAGGATCTCGCCCTTGCGCGGCCGGTTGATGCCGCAGATGGTCATGAGCGTGGTGGACTTGCCGGCGCCGTTGGCACCGATGAGGGTCACGATCTCGCCGTCATCCACGCGCAGGGAAACGTCGCGCAGGGCCTGGATGTTGCCGTAATAGGTATCAATGCCCTTGACTTCAAGCATCTTCGCTTTCTCCCAGATAGGCCTGAATGACGCGCGGGTTGCTGCGCACTTCCGCGGGAGTGCCGGCAGCGATGCGCGAACCGTATTCCATGACATAGATGCGGTCGGACAGGGACATGACCATGCCCATGTCGTGCTCGATGAGCAGGATGGACAGGTCGAACTCCTTCCGCAGGTGCAGGATGAGCGACTTGAGTTCGAGGGTTTCCTGAGGGTTCATGCCCGCGGCGGGTTCGTCGAGCAGCAGCACGGCGGGATCGGTCGCCAGAGCGCGGGCGATCTCCAGACGGCGCTGTGCACCGTAGGACAGGTTCCGGGCCTCGTCCTGATAATGCATGTTCAGGCCCACCTCGCGCAGCAGTTCATAGCTGCGGTCGATGGTAGCCTGTTCTTCGGCCTTGGTGCGCGAGTCCTGAAAGACCGCTCCGGCGATGCCCGCCGACGTGCGGCAATGGCGTCCGATCATGACGTTTTCGAGCACGGTCATGGTCGGGAACAGGCGGATGTTCTGGAACGTGCGGGCCATGCCGAGCGACGTGATCTCGTTGGGCTTCATGCCGTTGAGGGTCGTGGAGCTGGCGGGCTTGCCGTTGCGCTCGGGCAGGTGAAGCTGGACGGTCCCTTCGGTGGGCAGATAGATGCCGGTGATGCAGTTGAAGAACGTGGTCTTCCCCGCACCGTTGGGGCCGATAAGCGCGACGATCTCCTGCCGGTTGATCGTGAGATCCACCTCGTTGAGCGCGCGCAGGCCGCCGAAATTTTTGGACAGATTGGTTACTTCGAGCACAGGGGTGTTCATGCCTGGCCTCCCGTGGCAGGAACGTCGAAAGCCGACTTGGAGCTGTCGATCTTGTCCTTGTTCGTGATCTTGTACGTGCGTTTCTCGCCGGAAATGAGGCCCTGAGGACGGTAAATCATCATGATGACCATGACCGCGCCGAACAGGAGCATACGGTATTCGGAGAACGCGCGCAGGTATTCGGGCGCAAGCACCAGGATGGCCGCCGCGATGGTGACGCCGAGCACGGAACCCA
>OLFY01000110.1_pt1 | contig 122644 bp, 103 predicted proteins | sample 1605611 | NCBI WGS metagenome assembly OLFY01 (sample SAMEA3888923, study PRJEB22519) | human gut metagenome | biome: human gut; feature: human-associated habitat; material: faeces | place: Denmark | collected 2011 | reverse complement strand
AACCCACGGCCTCTTGGTCCCGAACCAAGCGCGCTACCAACTGCGCTACACCCCGAAAAAAAATCCGCAGCAACTTTGCTGCTGCGGTGGTTGGGGATGAGAGAATCGAACTCCCACAAACGGAGTCAGAGTCCGTCGCACTACCATTATGCAAATCCCCATTGCATGTTTGTTAAGAAGCTTTGCTTTCGCGCTGCCCTCAACGCTTAGTTATTATAGCGGACTGGCAGGCATTTGTCAACACGTTTTTTGAAGTTTTTTTGATAAAATATGGAAATAACGAAGCAACGAGCATAAAATACAGGGCGACTCAAGAGATGACAAAATATATGCGCTTTTGCTCTGGCTTGCCGCAGCGGTTTGGCTGCAAAAACAGGCAATGAACCGCTGCGCAAAAGGCGGCGGGGGATTGGGAACACCGGCAGCCCGCAGCGTGTTTAACCCAGAAAATCCATAGGGTGTATCTGAAACGTCGAAAATATCGTCTGTTTCTACAAGCGCAGCGGGATTTTACGTTAAAAAGCCTTGGAATCCACAAAGGATTCCAAGGCTCTTTGACTTAAATCCTGCTTGTGTCTGCGAAATATTCGTCATTTTCTTTGTTTTCAGATACACCTTAGGGAACAACAGGAAACAATGCGCTATGTCTAAAAATTAACAACATACACAACAGGCATTTTCCGTGGAAAGCCCAACAGAGCGGCGGTATTAGCAACCCATAAAGAATTTACTTTTTAGTATAAACATTCGACTTTGTATTGCGGTTTGCGACCCTTTCTTCTTGACTTGTACGGCAAAAATGCTACAATAATACTGTATTTATTTTGCCTTTTGGGAAAGAATACATCTTTTGTAAAGGGGCAGTGTGCCCCAAAAGCCTGAAAACGGCCTGGGTTTCATTTGATAAATGCAGGCGGTTTTTGTTTTTGCGGCCATGGAACGGCATCGGCCCGGCGGCTCAGCTTTTTTGATTCGGCTGGCAGTGGGGGCAATGACGGTTTGACTTTATAAAAGGTGTATCGGCGATCGCTGTGATCAGCGGGGACGGGATGACCGGCTCCGGAGCTTTCCATAACAGGGCAGACAATGAAATGGGGGAAATGAGTCCATGTTTAAATCCCTGAAGCGCTCTGCCAAGGGTGCCGCAGTGCCGCATGAGAAGGGCACGGCCGGGATGGCTACCGTAACAATGGCCACGCCTGCGCACGTGATTATTCCCATGTCGATGCACATTGGTGCACCTGCAGAGCCGGTCGTCAAAAAAGGCGATCAGGTCTGTGTTGGTACGCTCATCGGCAAAGCCGGCGGCTTTGTCAGTGCCAATATCTATTCCAGCGTTTCGGGCACAGTTGAGGGCGTTGCACCGTTCCGCATGGTCAACGGTTCTACCTGCCAGGCGGTTGCGATTGCAGCCGATGGCCAGCAGACGGTTGACCCGGCCTGTGTGCCGCCGGTTGTGACCGATAAAAAGAGCCTGATGGCAGCTGTGCAGGCCTGCGGTCTGGTTGGCCTTGGCGGCGCCGGTTTCCCGACGCATGTCAAGCTGGCAGCAGAGGGCATTGACACCCTGCTGATCAACGCAGCTGAGTGTGAGCCGTATCTGTCCACGGATACGCGCGAGATGCTGGAATGCAGTGATACGATCCTTTCCGGCATTACTGCCGTCATGAAGTATTGCAACATTCCCAACTGCATCATCGGCATTGAACGGAACAAGCCGGAGTGCATTGATCTGATGTGCTCCCTGGTGCGCGATATGCAGGGCGTTTCGGTCAAGCCGCTGCCCATGCGCTACCCGCAGGGCGCTGAAAAAACGCTGGTTGAAACCTGCACCGGCCGCGAAGTGCCGCAGATCGGTCCTTCTGGCAAACCGGGCCTGCCTGCAGACGTACATTGTATCATCATGAACGTGACCAGCGTTTCTACCTTGGGCAAGTTCCTGAAGACCGGTGTGCCCCTGACCACCAAGCGCGTTACCGTGGAAGGCGATGCCATTGCCAAGCCGCAGAACATTGAAGTGCCCATCGGCACTCTGTACCGCGATGTGATCGAAGCATGCGGCGGCATTAAGCCGGATGTTGAGCTGGGCAAGATCATCTTTGGCGGCCCCATGATGGGCGGTGCTTCGCCGAGCGCTGATTACCCGGTATTGAAGCAGAACAACGGCCTGCTGCTGTTCAGCCGCAAAATGGCCACCCTGCCGGAGCCTGACCCCTGCATCCGCTGCGGGCGCTGCATTGCCGCCTGCCCCATGGGTTTGGAACCGGTCGAAATTCTGGAAAACTTTGCCGAAAAAGATTTTGATGCGCTGAAAGCACGCTGCGTGGATCTGTGCGTGGCCTGCGGCAGCTGCACCTTTGCCTGCCCGGCCAAGCGCCCTGTGGCCCAGAACATGGGCCTGGCAAAGGCCTGGTACATGGGCGAACTGCGCAAAGGAGGGAAATAAGGAATGGATGATCGTCTGATCGTAACCGCTTCGCCCCATATCCGGGACAATGCGACCACCCGCGGCCTGATGGGCAACGTGCTGATCGCGCTGGTACCCAGCATTGTGGCGTCGGGGCTGATTTTTGGCATGCGTGCGATCCTGCTGACCGCAGTGACTACCCTTGCCTGTGTTGTTTTTGAGTACCTGTACTGCAAGCTGATGCACAAGCCCAACCCGGTGGGGGATCTTTCTGCCTGCGTTACCGGCGTGATCTTGGCTTTGAACATGCCGGTCAGCATGCCGCTGTGGATTGCCATTGTGGGCGCACTGGTTGCTATTGTTATCATCAAGCAGCTGTTCGGCGGCCTGGGCTATAACTTTGCTAACCCTGCGCTGGTTGGCCGTATCGTGCTGTTCCTGGGCTTTACCTCCCGCATGACGGCTTACGTTTACCCGGATATGTCAGTGGACGCCCTGGCATCCGCTACCCCGTTGAACGCAGCCGTTGACCTGCACAGCGTCAGCTTTGTGGATATGTTGCTGGGCATCCATGGCGGCATGATGGGCGAAACCTGTGTGATCGCCATTCTGCTGGGCCTGGCTTATCTGCTGTTTACCCACACCATCGAGTTCACCATCCCGGCTTCCATCGTTGGCACGATGTATGTTCTGACCCTGCTGGCTACCCGTGACCCGTACATTGCCCTGCTGGACTGCATGTCCGGCGGCCTGCTGTTCGGCGCCGTGTTCATGGCGACCGACTATGTGACCAGCCCGTTCACCACCAAGGGCAAGCTGTTCTATGGCGTGTTCATCGGTCTGGTCACCTTCCTGATCCGTAACTTTGCCAGCATGAACGAAGGCATGAGCTTCGCCATCCTGCTGGGCAACCTGATGACCCCGTGGTTCAACGCCTGGGGCCACCAGACCCCGCTGGGCTACAAAAAGCCCCAGAAAGCTGCGAAAGGGGGGAAAGAATAATGGCTGAAAACAATGCAAAGGCTCCGGAACAGGAATCCAACTTTAAGGCACTGGTTCTTCCGGTCATTGTTCTGGTTGTGATCTGCCTGGTCTGCAGCGCGCTGCTGGCTGTGCTGAACGACGCAACCGCACCCATCATTGAAGCCAACACCAAGGCTGAGACCCTGGCGGCTTATCTGTCCGTTCTGCCGGAAGGCACCACGGCGGATGATCTGCAGGATGTTACTGTTACCACCGCCAATGTGACCGGCGCAGTTAAGACCGCAGACGGCATGGCTGTTGTGCAGTCCACCGCAGCAGGCTACAGCGGCAACCTGGTTACCGTGTACGCTGCATTTGATACCACCGGCACCCTGACCGCTCTGTCTGTGGATGCTTCCACCCAGACCACCGGTATCGGTTCCAAGACGGGCGAAGAGAGCTTCTACGGCGGTTATGTCGGCTGGAGCGCTTCCCAGCAGGTAGAGCTTGGCAACCCCGTTGATGCAATCGGCGGCGCTACCATCTCTTCCCGTGCAGTTGTCAGCGCCATCAACAGCGCAATCGACTGCTACAATAATGAAATTGCGGGGGTGGCTTAAAATGGCTGAAAAACAAAGCAAATGGCGCATTTTTACCGCCGGCATCATCCGCGAAAACCCGGTTCTGCGCCTGGTTCTGGGCTGCTGCTCGGCACTGGCTGTTACCACCACGGTATCCGGCGCTTTGGGCATGGGCCTGGCCATGACGTTCGTTCTGGTTTGCTCTAACATCGTTATTTCGGCACTGCGCAAGGTCATTCCGGCCAAAGTGCATCTGCCGTGCTACATTGTTATCATTGCAACCTTCGTTACCATCGTTCAGATGGTACTGCAGGCTTATGTGCCCGCACTGTACAAATCTTTGGGCGTGTTCCTGGCCTTGATCGTTGTCAACTGTATCATTTTGGGCCGTGCCGAGATGTTTGCCTGCAAGAACAGCGTTGTGGATTCTGCACTGGATGGCCTGGGCATGGGCTGCGGCTACATCCTGACCATGCTGCTCATGTCCTCTGTGCGTGAGATTTTGGGCAACGGCACCTGGATGGGAATTACCATCATCCCGGAAAGCATTGACCGCATGAGCCTGATGAACCAGGCCCCCGGCGGTTTCTTCGTGTTCGGCTGCCTGATGGCATTGTGTGTGTACATTGAAAAGAAGCTGAACAAGCCCATTGAGCGCAAAACCTGCGGCGATGTGATGCTGGAAGAAATCGACAAGGCAAAAACCGAGGAAGGGGGTGCTAAGGAATGAGCCAGACTGTTGCAACCTTTGCTACCATCTTCTTTAGCATGATCCTTGTTAATAACTATGTTCTGGTCCAGTTCCTTGGCATCTGCCCGTTCCTGGGCGTTTCCAAAAAGCTGGATTCCTCCGTTGGTATGGGCGCGGCTGTTATTGCAGTCATGGTGATCGCAACCGCTGTTACCTTCCCGCTGCAGATCTTTTTGCTGGATGCCAACGGCCTGGGCTATATGCAGACGGTCATCTTTATTCTGGTCATCGCTGTGTTGGTCCAGCTGATCGAAATTGTGCTGAAGCGTTACGTTCATGCACTGTATCAGTCCCTTGGCGTGTACCTGCCGCTGATCACCACCAACTGCTGTGTGTTGGGCGTGACCATCCTGGCTGTGCAGGATTACACCAAGGTTTATGAGGCACAGGGCTTTGGTATGGCTTATGCCGAGGCTTTGATCTGCGCCGCCGGTGCAGGTGTGGGCTTCCTGGTTGCCATGCTGCTGTTCTGCGGCGTTCGCCAGCGCGTGGAGCGCTCCAACCCGCCGGAAAGCTTTAAGGGCCTGCCTATCACGCTGGTGTCTGCTGCCATTACTGCCATGAGCTTTATGGGCTTTGGCGGTCTGGTAGAAAACATCATCGCCGCACTGATGTAAGGGGGAGAAATCGATGAATAGTATTGCCTTCGCCGTCATCGTGCTTGTTGTTCTGGGCTTGGCGGGCGGCATTATTCTGGTGCTGGCTTCCAAGTTTATGGCTGTGTACGAAGACCCGCGCATTGCGCAGATCACCGAATGCCTTGCAGGCGCCAACTGCGGCGGCTGCGGCTATGCCGGCTGTGCTGACTATGCAAAAGCGATTGTTGAAAACGGCGCACCCACCAATAAGTGCGCCCCCGGCGGTGCCAAAGCCACCGAGGCTGTCAACGCCATTATGGGCACTGAGAGCGCCAGCGGCCCGGCCCTGCACGCTGTTGTAAACTGCAACGGCGGCAACGGCAACTGTGGCACCCGCTTTGAATACCACGGCATTCCCACCTGTGCTGCTGCTGCTGCCATTGCCGGCGGTCCCAGCGCCTGTGCATTTGGCTGCCTGGGCTATGGCGACTGCACCCGCGCCTGCCAATTTGACGCTATCCATGTGGTAAACGGCAGCGCTGTTGTGGACCGCGAAAAGTGCACCGGCTGCTCCGCCTGTGTGGCAGCCTGCCCGCACCATGTCATCAGCCTGAAGCCGATGGCCCCGCAGCCCGCGGTGCTGTGCTCCAACAAGGACAAGGGCCCCGCTGTGATGAAAGCCTGCAAGGCAGGCTGCATTGCCTGCGGCATGTGCGTGCGCAACTGCCCGCAGCAGGCCATTACCCTGGTCAACAATGTTGCTGTTATCGATTACGCCAAGTGCTCCTCCTGCGGCACCTGTGTTACCAAGTGCCCCAAGAAGGTTATCCATTGGGTTGATGGCCAGCCCGCCGTTGCCGGTGAGCCTGCTTGATGCAGCGTGATTGCTGATTGGGTTTGAATCTGTAAAAAGCATCCCCGTACCCTTTGCCGGGTGAAACCGGCAGGGAACGGGGATGTTTTTGGTTTGAGGGGGAAAAGGGGGAAATAGGGGATGATAAGAATATTCGGCAAATGAAAAATATCAATAAAAGCGTTATGGTAATACCGCATAATTCTAAGTGCCGATACGGCGAGCGAGGTGCGGCAGATGCCAAGCCAAAAGCGCAGATAATACTGGATGCTGCAAAGGTGAGCGCCGCCAGTGGCGGAAACAGCGAACCGAAGCAGGGGCAGCGGTCGCAGAGTGCGAGGGGCTTTTGCCCCCGAAGCACGATGCGGGTACCGCAACCCGACATTATCGAGCATTTTGGCAACGCAGATGCCGTGCCGCAGCTGCCGGAGCGGTGCTTAAGCCGCAAGGCGGGAATTGTGCGGTATTGCCTTAAAGTCCTTACGCCGAAGCCTTTCGTTCAAGAAAGGCTGAAAAATCCCCCGTAATTAAAACAGCCGCTCTTTCGGGTAAAAACCGCTGGCGTGCATGGCGGCCAGGGCGGCAACCAGCTCCGGTTTGTCCTCACGGTAGGTAATGCCGTGCCACTTGTCCGGGGTGGTCAGCACCTTTACTTCCGCTTTGCCGGTTTCCAGCGCTTCCGTTACCACGGTGGGCAGGTAATACTCGCACTTGAGCGGGTTGCCCGGCAGGCTGCTGCGCAGAAAATCTACAAACCCGGCTTTGGCCTCGGTGATGAAATCCGGGGTAAAGCCCCACATGTTCATCGAAACGACCGTATCCGCGGGCAGGTCCACCCAGGTCTCGCCGCCGTCTTCCGTGTAATGGATACCGCTATCATAAGTTTCAATGCGGGTGCGCTCCGTTACCGTGTCAAGATTTCCGTCAGCATCTGTTACGCAGACACCACGGCTGACGGAACCGTTGGTGCTGACCGTGTTGCCCAAAAGATACCCCACCATCACCCAAGGATATTTCGGGCCGGTGTGCCCGGCGCTCAGGTAATTGTAGATCAGCTCAAAGCAGGTGCGGCCGTAATAATCATCGGCATTGATGACAGCGAACGGCGCATCAATCACATCGGCAGCAGACAAAATGGCATGGGCGGTGCCCCACGGCTTGATGCGGCCCTCCGGCACGGTAAAACCTTCCGGCAGAATATCCAGCTCCTGATACGCATAGCGCACATTTAGCCCGGCCTTTTCGGCGCGAGCACCCACAGTGGATTTGAACGCGTCTTCGATTGCGTGCTTGATGATGAACACGACCGTTTCAAACCCGGCGCGGTGGGCATCGAACAGGCTGTAATCCAGAATCGCTTCCCCGGCGGGGCCAACGGCCTCGATCTGCTTCAGGCCACCGAACCGGCTGCCCATGCCGGCTGCCATAATGACAAGGATCGGCTTTTTTGCGGTATCTTTCATGAAAGTATAAACTCCTTTTCCTAATGGGCGAACACAGTGTGCAAGATGATGAAAAATGATTGGATTACTGTGCTGCCCAATCTAGCAGGTAAACCAGTATGAGGGAAATCAAAAAATAAACTCTGCTGTTTTTATGATACACTTTTAAGAATCTGGTTGCAAGGAGGTAAATAAATTCGGCAAAATAATATATGCTTTTACAGGCTGGGTATGCTATAATAAGCGTGATTCATAAAAGTGATACCCATTTGATATAAGTAATACCAATTTGAGATAGAGGGATACAACCGGGAGGTGCAGGATATGGCAGAAAAACATGATACCGTGCGCGGGCTGGTGCTTGCGGGCGGCGGCGCAAAGGGAAGCTATCAGGTTGGTGTGTATCAGGCACTGATGGAACTTGGCTGGCTGCCGGATGTGATCACTGGTGCCAGTGTGGGCAGCCTGAACGCAGCACTGTTTGTGATGGGCAAGGTGAACGAAGCGGCAGACCTGTGGCGCAGCCTGGATAACCACGGCGTGCTGGAACTGCCAGAGGGCAAAACGCCGGAGGAACTGCGTGATTTCTTGTTGGAAACTCTGCGCGGCGGCGGGCTGAACACCGAACCGCTGGGGCAGACCATTGACCAGTACATGGACGAGAACGCCATCCGGGCATCCCACATCAGGTACGGTTTGGTGATTACCGAAATGAACACCCTGCGCAGCGTGCAGTGTACGCTGGATGATATCCCGCAGGGGCAGCTGAAAGATTATATGCTGGCCTCTTCCGCCTGCTTCCCGGCGCTGCGTCCCTATGAGATTGACGGGGTAAAGTACATTGACGGCGGCTGGCGGGACAATATGCCGCTGGAGCTGGCCGCCAAAATGGGGGCAACCGAGCTGATCGGCGTGGATGTGGATGGCGTTGGGCTGACCCGCCCCAACCTGACCGGTCTGCCTACCCGTATCATCCGCAGCCATTGGGACTTGGGGCCGCTGTTTGATTTTGACGGTGTGCGTGCCGCCAAAAACATTGCCCTGGGCTATATGGATACCATGCGGGAATTTGGCCGCCTGGGCGGTACGGCGTATGGCATTCTGCCCGATGAAAACAGCTTTATGCAGGACTTTGCCGCTGAATACCAGGCCCAGCTGAGCGCGGCAATCTCCCGCGCGCCGACCCTGGCGCTGACCGAAGCACTGGCCCGCCAGCATAAGCATTACCCGGCGGCGTTCTCCGAAAATTTGACCGCCCCCACCCGCGGCGCGATTGCCCCGCTGGAACTAGCGGCGGAGATGGCGGATGTGCCGAGTGAAGTACCCTATACCCCCAAACTGCTGGCCCTGACTTTTATGGGTCAGTGCGATAAAGACCCCGCGGACCGCTATAAGACCCTGCTTGGCCGGGAAGAGGGCAATATCCTTGGCGAAGCCGCCATGGCAACAGCCGTGCCGGAAGACTTTGTTACCGCGCTGGTCAGCCATACTTTAAGCAAAATGCCGTCGGCAAAATTCCTGTAAGACTGCACAGACAAGAAGGTTCAACAAGGAGGACAACATGCAAACTTTTCAGGGATTGGCAGTGTCCGATGGCTTAACAGTCGGCCCTGTTGTTCGCATTGACCGCGGTGCGGCGGGCCTGCACCGCATTGTGTGCGACCCGTTCCGGGAGCGTGCCCTGTACGAAGCTGCCATTGTGCTGGCAAAAGATGAACTGAACCGCCTGCAGCAGCACGCCTGCGGGCAGGATGCCGATATTTTAATGTTCCAGATTGCCCTGTTGGAGGATGAATCCTTCACCAACGAAATTGGCGATTACATAGCCGCCGGTGCCGGCAGCGCTGCCGCCGTGGAGCGTGCGGAGCAGATTTTTGCAGGCCGCTTAAAAAACGTGGATGATGATTACATCCGGGAGCGCAGTGTGGATGTGTGCGATGCCTGCCGCCGCGTGGTGGATATTTTGGATGGCCGCCCCAGCCGCCGTCTGCACCTGACGGAGCCCAGCATCCTGGCGGCAGAGCTGTTTTACCCCAGCGATCTGTTTGGTCAGGCACCGGGCATGATCCTGGGGCTTGCCTCGGAAACGGACAGTGAAACCAGCCACGCCGCCATTATGGCGCGCAGCATGGGCATCCCGGCGGTATTCCAGCTGGGCAAGGGGGTAGCCGCTGCTGCGGCGGGCTGCCGCGCAGTGGTGGATGCTGAACACGCCCAGCTGATCATTGACCCCACCGCCGCCCAGCTGCGGCAGGTGAAAGCACGGCGGCAGGAGCTGCAAAACAGCAACGCCCTGCCTGACCCGTTGGCTGCGGCCCCCTGCCGCACGCGGGACGGCACGCCGTTTGTTCTGCTGGCCAGCGCAGCCTGCGCCGCACCGGAGGCCATCCAGAAAGCTATTCAGGCGGGGGCTTCCGGCATTGGACTGCTGCGCACGGAATCCGTTGTAATCAAGGAGCTGACGGAAGCCCAGCAGGTGGAAGCCTATAAAACATGCATCAAGAACAGCGGCGGCAAACCCATTACCGTACGCACCTGCGATTGGGCTGCGGACGACTGCGGCCAATGGATGGATGGCATGCAGACACGGATGGAGGAAGAGACCACGGCGCTTACCCAGCTTTCCGCCCTGATGCAGGCTGCAGTGGAGGCACCGGAAGGTGCCTTGCAGGTGCTGTTCCCCATGATCCCCGATGTGGATGCCTGGCGCACCCGCATGGACCAGATGAAGCGCTGCAACGAGAGCCTGAAAGAAAAAGGTTTGCCGTTCTGCGGGAATCTGCCCGTTGGCTGCTTGATCGAAATCCCCGCCGCTGCGTTGATGGCAGGGGAGATCATTGACGCCGGGGCTGACTTTTTGGCCGTGGACCTGGACGATTTGGTGCAGTATACCTGTGGTGTTTCCCGGCGGGAAAAGCCCACCCCTGCCGATAACCCTGCCGTGCTGCGTTTGGTGCAGGATATGATGCACGCAGCCCAGACGCGCGGCGTGCCGCTGTACCTGTGCGGCATTATGCAAAAAGACCTGGAAACCATGCCCGCTTTCATGCGCATTGGTGTGCGCAATTTCTGCGTGGAATCCGTTCACATCAACACCCTCAAAAGCATTCTGATGCAAACCGAACTATAAAAGTCTCCCCGCACCCTTTGCCGCCTACGGCATATGATAAGGGTGCGGGGAGAATTTTTAATGAATAGAGAATAATGAATAAAGAATAATGTAGGTGGACCGCCTCGCGCTGCTCGGCTCAAAAAAGAAGGTACAAAGCTATTTTAATGTGCGTGCGCGGCACGCACACCAGCATTATTCTTTATTCTTTTTTAATTTTTATTTCGTATTATTCCAGGTTCCCCGTCAATGTCATGACGGCGGAGAGGACGGCGAGGGGAGCGGTTTCACAGCGGAGGATGCGGGGGCCGAGGCCAACGGTAACGGCGCCGCATTCGGCAGCGCGGGCAGCTTCCTCGGCGGCAAAACCGCCCTCACTGCCGGTCACCACGGCGATCCGTTTTGCACGGTTTCCCGGTTCTTTGTTGAAAACTTCCCGCAGCGAAACACCGCCGCACTCGTAAAAGAAGAGCACGAGGTCATAGTCCTTGAAGCGGTCGCACACGGCGTTAAAATCCGGTAGGGGAAGCTCCACCGTGGGCAGAATGCCGCGGCCGCACTGCTTGGCGGCTTCCACAGCCACGCGGCAGTAGCGCTCGTTTTTTGCTTCCTCTTTTTTGGGGGCAGCTACACAGTAGCGGCTGAAAAAAGGCACAACATTGGTCACGCCCAGCTCCACGCTGTGGCGGATGGTATCTTCCAGCTTGCCCAGCTTGGGGTACCCGGCAAACAGTGTTACTTCAACACTGGGCTCTGCGGCGCTGGGGTAGCCCTCGGTCACGGTAAACTCCACCCGGCCTGGCTGGATGGAGGTAATGGTGCCCACATACTCCACAGCGTGGGCGTCACACAAAATCACGTTCTCACCAATTTTGGCGCGCATAACGTCAGCCAGGTGGTGGGCGTCGGTGCCGTTCAGGGCGGCGCGGCCATTGCCAACTTCGGCGGTAAAATAGCGGTGCGGCATAGCGTTTATACCTCCGCGGCGTTTTTGCAGATCACGCAAACCCAGCCGCGCTTTTCTTTGATCTCAACCGGCTCCAGCCCGGCGGCACGCAGCCCGGCCAGCACTTCGTCCTTGCGGGTATCGATAATGCCGGAAGCAATGAACCGTGCACCCGGCGCCATCAATACCGGCACATGCGGCGCAAGGGACAAGATAGCCGCTGCCACAATGTTTGCGGTGATGATGTTGTATTTGCCGCTGGCTTTGTCAGAAAGATCGCCCACCAGCACGGTAAAGTGCTCGGCCACGCCGTTTCGCTCGGCATTCTCGCCGGCGGTGCGCACGCACATGGGGTCAATATCCACGCCCTCGGCTTCGGCAGCGCCCAGCTTCAACGCAGCAATGGCCAGAATGCCGGAGCCGGTGCCGATATCCAGCACACGCTCGCCGCCCTTTACCATGCTGTCCAGCGTTTCCAGGCACAGGCTGGTGGTTTCGTGGGTGCCGGTGCCAAAGGCCATGCCGGGGTCCATCGTGATCACAATTCGGTCAGTATCATAGGTTTCCCAGCCGGGTACAATGGCTAGGCGCTGGCCAATGTCCATGGCGTGGTAATATTTCTTCCAGGCATTCTGCCAGTCTTCCTGTTCAATGCCGCTGGTTTCCAGCTTGTACTCCACGCCGCTGGCTTCCAGCCGCTCTTTGAACAGGGGTAGGATCTCGGCCGGGTTTTCGTCCGGGGCCAGGTACATGTGCACCTTTACAATATCGCGCGGTTGATCCAGCAGGTCCTGCTCGATCAGGTCCACATGGGCGATCTCCCATGCCTGCTGTTCCAGGTCGCGGTAGTCCTCAATATAAATGCCGCCGTTGGATACCATGGTAGCAATCGCTTCGGCGGTTTCGGCATACTGCTGCGGTACGGTAATTTGGATATCGGTCCATTCCATAGGAAAAATCCTCCTGCTTGCGTTGTTGGGTTTTTTTCTATTATACTAAATTTTGTCACAAATGGAAAGGGGCGTTTGCCATGAAGATCGTGCTGCTGAACGTGGAGCAGGCACAAAGCATTTACCGCAGCCAGATGGTGCGGGATTTCCCGGAATCGGAGCTGAAACCCTTTGCTTCGGTGCAGGGCATGATGACGCGCGGCCTGTATGAGCCGCTGGCGTTTTATGACGAGGCCGGTGCCCTGATGGCATATGCCTGGCAGGCGGTTCTACCCCAGTGCCGCAATGTGCTGCTGGATTATTTTGCTGTTTTACCGCAGTACCGCGGCAGCGGTGTGGGCACGGCGGTGCTGAAAGAGCTTGCCGCCTATTACGCCCCGCGCAAGCAGAGCCTGATCATTGAATGCGAACACCCCGCCGAAGCGCCAGAACCGGCAGTGGCAAGGCGGCGCATTGGCTTCTACCTGCGGGCCGGTGCCCACGCCGCTGCTATGGAAAGCCGCCTGTTTGGCGTGCGGTACCAGATCTACAGCCTGCCCGCGGGCGGGCTTGCCAAAGATGAAGAAATCCACCGCGATTTGCAGGAATTGTACCGCACCATGGTGCCGGAACCCTATTACCGCGGCAACGTGAACTTTTTTGGCGCATAACCGGCACGGCAGGCGGGAAAGCTAACGGCAGACTGAAATAAAAGGAAGTGTGCCGTATGCAGCTGCCCCCAAAAAATTATGACGCCATGGTCAAGCGGGCCAACCCGCCCAGCCCGGTTGTCAAGGACTGCCTGTGGGCCTTTTTCGTGGGCGGGGCCATCTGCCTGTTGGGCGAAGCCCTGCGCCAGTTCTACCTGAGCTGGTACGATAAAGACCTTGCCGGAACATTGACCAGCATCACACTGGTGATGCTTTCCGCCATCACTACGGTGCCGGGCTGGTACCAAAAGCTGGCCGCCAAGGCCGGGGCCGGGACGCTGGTACCTATTACCGGGTTTGCCAACTCAGTGGTCAGCCCGGCGGTGGAGTTCAAGGCCGAAGGCTGGATAACGGGCGTTGGCGCTAAAATTTTTACCATCGCGGGCCCGGTGCTGGCGTTCGGCACACTGGCTTCCTGGGTGTGGGGGCTGGTGTATTGGGCGATGAATAAGTTTTGACCCCAAAATCATCGCGCAGGGCGCTGCTTTGGCTGCCCTGCGCATATTTTTTGCCCCGCTGCGGCACACTAAGCCCAAACAAACCGGAAAGGGGATTGCCTGTTATGCCGATACGAAGGGGCGATACCGTAATATTCCCGCACCCGCCGGTGCTGGCGGCCTGGGCCGCCGTAGGCGGCAAAAAAGAGAGCGAAGGCCCGCTGGCACAGGGCTTTGATGAGCTGGTGCAGGATGCGGGCTTTGATGCCGAGGGCTGCACCGGCTGGGAGCAGGCCGAAAGCATGCTGCAGCAGCGCTGCGCCCGCCATTGCCTGCGCAAAGCGGGCATTGCCAAACAGCAGGTGGAGCTTGCCTTCGCGGGGGACCTGCAGGCCCAGTGCACCGCCAGTAATTATACCATGCGCCAGCTGGGGGTGCCCTTTGCCGGGCTGTATGGTGCCTGCTCCACCATGGCGGAAGCGCTGTGCCTGGCGGCCTTCTGCGCGGCAGCTGGCTATGCGCATGAAATACTCGCCATGAGCAGCAGCCACTTTTGCGCGGCGGAGCGGCAGTTCCGCACCCCGCTGGAATATGGCGGCAAACGCACCCCGACCGCCCAGTGGACTGCTACCGCTGCCGGGGCCTGCCTGGTGCGGGGCAGTGGGGCCGCGGGCGTGCCGGTACTTTCAGCTACCATTGGGCGGGTGTGTGATGCAGGGGTCAAGGATATCAACAACATGGGGGCCGCGATGGCCCCCGCGGCGGCACAAACGCTGCTGCACTACTTTGCGGACACCGGCACCACCCAGCAGGATTTTGACGCCATTTTTACCGGTGATCTGGGTGAAGTTGGCAGTACCCTGCTGCATGAGCTGATGCACAAAGCTGATTGTCCGGTGGAGAACCACCAGGACTGCGGATGCCTGCTGTATGATGTTGCCGCCCAGAACGTGCAGGCGGGCGGCAGCGGGGCCGGGTGCAGTGCTGCAGTGCTGGCAGCGCATGTTCTGCCGGGACTGGTGGAACGGCGCTGGCGGCGGGTGCTCTTTCTTTCCACCGGGGCGCTGATGAGCCAGACAACCTTTTTGCAGGGGGAAAGCATCCCCGGCATTGCGCATTGCGTGGAGCTTGGCTGCCCGGAAGAGGAGGGGAACACATGAATTATCTGTGGGCATTTGTGGTGGGCGGCGCCATCTGTGTGGTGGGGCAGCTGCTGATTGATTACACCAAGCTGAGCCCCGCCCGCATCCTGACCGGTTATGTGGTGGCCGGTGTTATCCTGAGCGCCGTTGGCCTGTATGACCCGCTGGCAAAGCTGGCCGGGGCCGGGGCCAGTGTGCCGCTGCTGGGGTTCGGGCATCTGTTGGCCCAGGGTGTGGTGAAGGCCGTGGATGAAATTGGGCTGCCAGGTGTGTTCACCGGCGGCATTGGCGCAGCGGCGGGTGGAATTACCGCTAGTTTGGTGTTTGCCCTGCTGGCCGCGCTGGTGGGCAAAAGCAAGGACCAGAATTAAACCGGCGAATATGTGCCAAGAACCAATATACAAATGAAAATGCCCGCCGATAAAAACCGGCGGGCATTGTTCATGCAATCTTATTCTGCAGCAGCGGCCTTGTTGTTGCGCTTAGCCATGCGGCTGATCTTGCGGGCGGCAGTGTTCTTGTGAATGACACCCTTGTTCTTGGCAGCGTCCAGAGCAGAAACAGCGACCTTGATGGCGGCGTCCTTGTTCTCGGCATTGCTGTCGATGGCAGCGTCTGCCTTCTTGACAACTGTTTTCAGGTTGGACTTGATGGCCTTGTTGTGTGCAGCCTCTTTCTTGGACTGAGCAACGCGGTCTTTCTGAGATTTAATATTAGGCATTCGTTCCACCTCCTTGGTTTACCCATAACAGTACAAATTATACTAGCATATATTTTGGCCGGTTGCAAGTGTTTTTATAAATTTTTTTCGTGTTTGGCGCTAATATTGCAATGTTTGCGGGGCGGGCAGGCATGGCTGGGGGCATATTGCCCGGCGGTGGGGGCATATCTATTCCGCAAGGGGGTGTTTGCCATGCGCAATGCGGGCCGTGTGCTGGGTGCGCTGCTGTGCACCGCGGCGTTAGCGGGCAGCGCCCTGGCGTTGCATGTGGTGCCCGGCGGCAGGATTCTGGCCCTGCTGTTTTGTTCGCCCGGCGCGGCGTTCACGCTCTGGCAGCAGGCAGGGGTGGAACCTCCGCAGGCCCAGCCAGCTGCCGCCCTGGCAGAATCATCGGAATCACCGCCGCAGCCCACCCCGGAACCATCCGTCCAGCCAACCCCCAGCCCCACACCGCAGCCCACGGCGGAACCGGAAGCCACCCCGGCCCCAACCATTACCATACCGCCGGGGGTGCAGACGACAGCGCCCATCCTTGACCGGACTTTCGGCCAGGGCAGCGGGCAGGGATATATTGCCCTTGCGGCGGGCAGTATCAAAAATGCAACGGATGAACCAGATTCAACCATTGCCTCCGCGGCGCAGGGAGCGCTGTCCTTTACCGTTACCCCCGGCAGCCCGGACCCGCAGGTGCTGATCCTGCACACCCACGCAACGGAAACCTACCAGACCTGGGACACCCCGGTGTATGACCCCAACTTTACCGCCCGCACCAAAGATACCACCCTGAACATGTGCGCGGTGGGGGAGGCAATGACCAAAGTGCTAAACGATGCCGGGATCACCACCCTGCACGATACCACCCTGCATGATTCCCCCAGCTATACCGAAAGCTACGCCCGCAGCGCCCAGACAGCGCGGCGCTACCTGGAAGAATACCCCAGCATCAAAGTGGTGCTGGATGTACACCGCGACGCGATGGAAAGCGGCGATGCCCGTGTGCGCCCCCTGACAACGCTGGACGGCCAGCCGACTGCACAGGTCATGATTATTGCCGGGTGCAATAACGGCGGCACCGTCCAGCTGCCCAACTGGCGGCTGAACCTCTGCTTTGCCGCCAAGTGGGAGGAACGCATGGAAATGCTGTACCCCGGCCTGACCCGGCCGGTCCTGTGCGGGTACCGGTTCTATAATCAGGATGTCAGCCCCGGTGCGCTGCTGATCGAAATAGGCGGCCACGCCAACACGGTGCAGCAGGCAGTACGGGCCGGGCAGTACGCGGCAAAGGCACTGGCAGCCCTGTTTGGCGGCAGCGTGTAACCGCGGCAAAACGCCCTTGCAACGCAAAACAAAATAGAATATACTGGACAAAGATAAGGCGGCACCGCATTATTCCCGACGGACGGCATCCGGAACGATGCGGGACTGCCATAAAAACCGGGGTGGAACACCACCCGCCCCGCAGGAGGATACCATGCAGAACACCATCCTGATCCACGCACCGGGCCGCAGGCAGGGCCGCGGGACGCTGGTGCTGGCTTATACGGCGCTGTTTGCCCTGTTGATGGGCATCTGGGCTGCTATTTTTGCGCTGAACGGGCAGAGCTTTATCCAATATGGCGATACCCTCAAGCAGCATTACCCGTTTCTGGTCTATTATGGCCGCTGGCTGCGGCAGGCCGCGCGCTGTGTGCTGACCGGCGCGGCGGTGCCCACCTGGGATTTTTCCATCGGTTACGGTGCGGATATCATTACCACGCTGAGCTATTACGGCCTGGGTGACCCGCTGGACCTGCTGGCAGCCTTTGTGCCCGGCCGGTGGACCGAGCAGCTGCTGGAGGGCCTGATCGTGCTGCGGCTCTACCTGGCGGGGCTGGCCTTTATGGCGTTCAGCCGCCGCCATGGCAACAGCCGCTTTGGCACCCTGCTGGGTGCGCTGGCCTATGTGTTCAGTGCGTGGCCCATCCAGGCAGGGCTGATCGAACCGGTGTTCCTGGTGCCGATGTATTGCTTCCCCCTGATGCTGCTGGGAGCGGATGATCTGTTTGAGGGCCGCAGCCCGGTTTTGTACATTGCTGCCATTGCGCTGACGGCACTCTCCAACTTTTTGTTCTTTTATATGGCTGCGGTGCTACTGGTGCTGTACGCCATTGCGGTGTATAGCAAGCGGTACGGGGCCAAAAACCTGCGCACCCTGCCGCCGCTGCTGGCAAAGTTCATCGGGTTTGCGCTGGTGGGCATTGCAATTTCAGCCGTCACCCTGCTGCCCACCGCGCAGGAGCTGTTCGGCAGCGCTCGCTTTGGCTTAACGCGGGAAACCGCGCCTTACCCGTTCTACCGCTTTTTTGAGCTGCTGGCCAACATGACCACCGGCATGGGGTATGATGCTTACTCTACCTATGCGGGGGTGACCTCGGCGGCGTTTTTGGGTGTGCTGGTGCTGTTTGCCAAGCCGCGGCAGAACACCGTGCTCAAGTGCGCGTGGCTGGGTCTGCTGGCCCTGCTGCTGATGCCGCAGGCGGGCAGTGTGTTGAACGGGATTTCTTACGTTTCCAACCGCTGGGTGTGGGCGTTCACCATGCTGGAAGCCTTTATCCTGGCGCGGGTCTGCCCCGGCATAACGGCGTTTGAGCCGAAAGAAAAGCGCAACCTGTTTGCGTTGCTGGCGGTTTACTGCGTGGTGGCGTTCTGCGTCAAGCAGGGCCGCACGGAGACCGCCCTGCTGGGCGCGCTGCTGCTGGTGCTGCTGGCCGTGTTTGTGCTGGCGGCAGATGGCGTCAGCCGCCGCGGTGTGCAGGCTGTTTTACTGGCGGGCTGCTGCCTTGGCGTGGTGATGAACCTTGGCGGCTACTATGGCATTGAGGAAGCCGATGCCGTGAACGAGTACCGCCCCGCCGGTTACGCCTGGAGCACCACCGTGCAGGACAACCCCGCCGTGACCCTGCATCTGATGGAGGACCAAAGCTACTGGCGGTATGACTCGCTGGTGAACGAGCCGATCAACAGCCCCATGCTGCTGGATGTGTATGGCACCGGGTACTTTTTCAGCCTGAACAACAGCTACCTTTCCAGCCTGTTCCGGGAACTGGGGCAGAACACCCCGGTGGAATATGATTACCGCGGGCTGCAGAACCGCACCCCGCTGGAAACGTTGTTCGGCGTGAAATACGCCCTCTGTGCACCGGATTCCACCGGGGCGCTGCCCGCCTTATTTGACAGCCAGGCCGTGCAGGCAGCGGAGATCGGCGGCAGCACGGTTGCGGTTTACCCCAATACGGCGGCGCTGCCCATCGGCTATACGGCGCAAAACCAGATCAGCCGCGAAACCTATGACGCCCTGACCTCGCTGCAAAAGCAGGATGCCCTGCTGGACGGCGTAGTGCTGGAAGAAACCGGCCTGCTGCCCGAAGCGGAATTGACCGGCGATACGGTAAGCCCCTCAGCCGAAATGGAGCTGGACGGCGTGCAGCAGCTGGATGAAACCACCTACTATGCCCCGCAGGACGGCGGGCGCATTACCCTGACCATTGCCCAGCCGGTGGCGGATTGTGAGACCGCCTTTGTGGTGCAGGGCATGCAGTACACGGCCACCAGCCCGCTGGATGCGATGAGCGAAGAAGAACTGAGCGCCATGAGCGCCCATGACCGCCGCAACCTGCAAAAGCAGTATGCGCATTTCTGGCGCAAGGACAGTGTCTATCTGCGCCTGCTCAGCAACATTGGTGAGGGCCGCATTGAGTATAACCGCCCCAACAGCCAGTATTACTGCGGCCGGCATGACTTTGTGTATAACTTTGGCACCAGTGATGAACCCTTGCAGCAGATCACGATTGTACTGCCCTTTGCGGGCTATTACCAGTTTGACCGCCTGGCGGTGGAATGCCAGAAGCTGGATACCGTTGCGGCCCGTGCGGAGAACCTTGGGGCCGAAAACCTGCAGAATGTGACCCTTGGCACCAACAGCCTGGGTGGAGAAATCACCACCACCCGCAGCAGCGTGCTGGTGGTGCAGCTGCCGTATTCTACTGGTTGGAGCGTGGCGGTGGACGGTACCCCGGCCCAAGTGCTGCGGGCAGATACGGCTTTCCTCGGCGTGGCGCTGGAACCCGGCAGCCATACGGTGGCGTTTACCTACAAAACGCCCGGTCTTACCGCGGGGGCAGCGCTCAGTGCGGCAGGAGTGGTGCTGCTGGCGGCCATCTGGGCTGTGCCGGCCCTGCGCAAAAAGAGCAAAAAGCGCCGCAAATAACAAGCGCTTTACTTTTTGAGCATCACACGTTATAATACATTTTATCTAGGTGTAACTGAAAAGTCGAAAATTTAGCCTATTTCTACAATCGCAGCCGGATTCCGCGTTAAAAAGCCTTGGAATCCACAAAGGATTCCTGCGGCCTTTTGCCTTGAATCCGGCATGTGCTTGCGAAATAGTCGTCATTTTCTTTGTTTTCAGATACACCCCCTACATTTGCATTTTAGGAGTGGGAACACATGGAACGAGTTGAAATTGCATCGCTCTATAAGGCTACCCCGGCGGATGGCAGCAAAGTTACTGTCTGCGGCTGGGCAAAAACCGTGCGCGATTCTAAAAAGATCGGTTTTATCTCTCTGGCAGACGGCAGCTGCTATAAGCCCGTGCAGATCGTTTTCCAGGCGGACAAGCTGGAAAACTATGCCGAGGTTGCAAAATCCGGCCTGTACACCAGCTTTGAAGTGACCGGCACCCTGGTGCTGACCCCCAACGCTAAGCAGCCGTTTGAGATCAACGCTGATACCGTTACGGTGCTGGGTACCTGCGGCAGCGATTACCCGCTGCAGAAAAACAAGATGGGCATGGATTACCTGCGCACCCTGACCCACCTGCGCCCCCGCACCAACACCTTTAACGCTGCGTTCCGTGTGCGCGGCCAGGCCGCTTATGCCCTGCATGAGTTCTTCCACAAGAACGGCTTTACCTATGTACACACCCCCATCTTTACCGGTTCTGACTGCGAAGGCGCAGGCGAGATGTTCCAGGTTACTACCCTGGACCTGAACGATGTGCCCAAGACCGAGGACGGCAAGGTGGATTACAGCAAGGACTTCTTCAAGCGCCCGGTCAACCTGACGGTTTCCGGCCAGCTGGAAGCCGAGGCCATGGCAATGGCCCTGGGCAAGGTTTACACCTTTGGCCCTACCTTCCGCGCAGAGAAGAGCTATGATACCCGCCATGCCGCAGAGTTCTGGATGATTGAGCCGGAAATGGCATTTGCTGACCTGAATACCTACATGGACACCGCCGAGGCCATGACCAAGTATGTTATCCGCTACCTGCTGGATAACTGCCCGGACGAGCTGGCATTCTTCAATCAGTTCTTTGATAAGGGCCTGATCGAGCGTCTGGAGCTGGTTGCCAACAGCGATTTTGCCCGCGTGAGCTACACCGATGCCATCGAACTGCTGAAAAAGAACGATGACAACTTCCAGTATAAAGTAAGCTGGGGCATTGACCTGCAGACCGAGCACGAGCGCTACCTGACCGAGCAGGTGTTCAAAAAGCCTGTGTTTGTTACCGATTACCCCAAAGAGATCAAGGCATTCTATATGCGCATGAACGAGGACGGCAAGACGGTTGCCGCCGCCGATATGCTGGTGCCCGGCATTGGCGAGCTGATCGGCGGTTCCCAGCGTGAGGAGCGCCTGGATGTGCTGCTGGCCCGCCTGGATGAACTGGGCCTGAAGCGCGAAGACTATGACTGGTACCTGGACCTGCGCCGTTTTGGCAGCGTAAAGCATGCCGGTTACGGCCTGGGCTTTGAGCGCCTGCTGATGTATGTCACCGGCATTCCCAACATCCGTGACGTCATTGCCTTCCCGCGCACCTGCGGCGGTTTTTAATGGGAGCGGTCAGCGAACCGCTGATCCAATGGTTTGAACTGAATCGAAGGCTCCTGCCTTTCCGGCAGGAGCCTTCGGCATATCATATCTGGGTCAGCGAGATCATGCTCCAGCAGACCCGCGTCTCGGCGGCGCTGCCCTATTACGAGCGTTTTGTGGCCGAACTGCCGGACCCCGCCGCCCTTGCCGCCTGCGACCCGGACAAGCTGCGCAAGCTGTGGCAGGGGCTGGGGTATTACAGCCGGGTGGCCAACATGCAAAAGGCGGCGCAGATCGTCTGCCGGCAGTACGGCGGCCAGCTTCCCGCAGATTATGCCGCCCTGCGCGCTCTGCCCGGCATTGGGGATTACACGGCTGGGGCTATTGCCTCCATTGCATTTGGCATCCCAGCCCCGGCGGTGGACGGCAACGTGCTGCGGGTATTTGCCCGGCTGGATAATAGCTCTGCCGATATTACCAAACCTGCCGCCAAGCGCGAGTTCACAGCCCGTGTGCTGGAAGAAATGCCCAAGGAACGCCCCGGCCCTTATAACGAGGCGTTGATGGAACTGGGGGCGCTGGTCTGCCTGCCCAACGGTGCGCCAAAGTGCGAGGTCTGCCCGCTGGCTGCTCAGTGCAAGGGCCGCGCTGCAGGCCGGGCCGAACAGCTGCCGGTCAAAACGGCTAAGCCGGAAAAAGCGCTGGTGCCGGTCACGGCCGCGCTGATCACCGGGCCGCAGGGCGTGCTTTTGCAGCGCCGCCCGTCCAAAGGGCTGCTGGCCGGGCTGTGGCAGCCCCTTGCCTTTGAGGGTACCGCCATGACCCAACCGGAACTGGACGCCGCGTTGCGCGCCATTGGCCTTTGTGTGCAGTGGCAGGCCCCGCTGCAAAGCACCCGCCATGTGTTTACCCATCGCATCTGGCAGATCAGCGGGTTTTGCGGCACAGCCGCAGGCCCGGCGCCGGAGGGTTGCGTCTGGGCCAGCCGCGCGGAGTTGAACGGGGAATACGCGGTACCAAGCGCATTTGCGGGCATTATGCGCCAGTGGCGGCCGGAATAAAAAGCAAGCATTGGCAGGTGAAGAAATTTTCCGGAGACCATGCTGCGGAGAATGGTGCGGTATCACCTTGATACCTGAGGCAACACCGCACAATTCCCGCCTTGCGGCTTAAGCACCGCTCCGGCAGCTGCGGCACGGCATCTGCGTTGCCAAAATGCTCGATAAGACATCCAGTATTATCTGCGCTTTTGGCTTGGCATCTGCCGCACCTCGCTCGCCGTATCGGCACTTAGAATTATGCGGTATTGCCCTGAACCTTTTTGTGTGAAAAATTTACAAGGGAAAGATTGTATTCACCCGGTTAATCGGGTATAATATTTTACAGACCCATCCCTTTTAGAATACGCGGAGGAAAAGTATTATGATGAAGAAATCCACTTTTGGCGCCATTCTGGCGTTTTTGTTTGCTGCTGCCGGTGCCCTGACTGCCGCTGCGCTCTACCTGCGCCGCCGCGAAAAGGAACTGGACGAATACGAGCGCCTGCTGTACAGCGATGACGGCGACGATTATGACGATGACGACGAATATCTGCCCATCGACAATGAACCGACAGAAGCCGCCGAAGAAAAGGCTGCTGACGATGCTGAATAAGCCGGAACAGCCAGCAGAAAAGTGAAAATGGCCGGGCTTCGGCCCGGCTGTTCGTGTTTCTTGCAATCAGTAGTGATACTTATTAAATGATAAAAAGAGCTCAGATAAACCATAAGGCGCTGCTGAAAATAAGAAAAATGACGGCAGTGACTATAAAATCAGACTGAATTTCGATTTTTCTGCTGTGCCAAGGAAAGGGAACGCCATGAAAAAGCTCTTGCTGTGGCTGGTTATGGTGGTGGTTATGCTGGCGGTGCTGCTGGGCGGTGCCGGGTACGCCATGTACGCTATGACGGGCGATGACAAACTTCCCACGCAGCACCCCACTTTGGGCGATACGGAACTGGAACCGATCGGCTATGACTGGAGTGTGCCGGTGCTGGGCAATGTGCTGAACCGCACGTTTGAACAGCCCAGCACCCTGACGGTGCAAAAGCTGGGCGAAATGACGGAAGCTGCCCCGGAGCTGGTTTTGCCGGACTGGGCGCAGCGCACGACCCTTACGCTGAAAGATTCGACCGGCAGTGTTGTGGTGCAGGGGGATGCCGCTGCCTTTGCGATGTATGCTTACCCCAAAAATGGCAGCTATGAGCTGACCCTGACCGCTTACCGCAACACAGTGGACCCCGGCGATGCCACCGGCTGGTACCGGTACTGTGCATCTTATACCATGAACATCCAGCCCAAGGCGGTGCTCAGCAGTGAGCGCGTCAGCCAGGGCGGCGTGGCGGCACTGGTCATCACCGGCATTCTGGATGGCAGCGAGCCGACCGTGGAAACCGACCTGGGGGATGTATGGTTCCGCCCGGTGACCGGTGGGTATATGGGCTATATCCCGGTAACCTATAATGCCGAGGGCGGCCCCCATACCCTGACCGTGACCTGCGGCAGCCTGACCCAGGAGCTGACCCTGAACGTGATGCAGAGCGAGGCCAAAACCGTGGATGTGGCCGCAGAGGCAGACATACCGGGCGCAGCAACGGAATATAAAAATGCGATCTGGCCCCTTTACACACAGGGCAGCAGCGAAAAGCTGTGGCAGGGCAATTTTGCCTCGCCGGTGCCCAGTGCGATTCTGGCGGATTACGGCGCGCGGCTGCGCACCGATGGGACCATTACCGGCCGGGCAACTGGCATCAATTATAACGCCGCAGCGGGTACCGCCGTTACGGCACCGCAGGCGGGTACTGTGGTGTACGCCGGAACGCTGGCGCTGACCGGCGGCACTGTGGTGATTGACCATGGCTGCGGGGTTAAGAGCTATCTGTTTGGGCTGGATGCCGTAAAGGTGCAGCGTGGGCAGAGCCTTGCCCGCGGCGAAGAACTGGGCACCACCAGTGAGGAGCATACCCTGATCTGGGAGCTGCGCATTGGCAGCAAGTCCATTGACCCTGCTGCCGCCCTGACGGGAAGCAGCGGCCTTTTGTACCGCGAAACAATGTAACAAAATAGAGTTAGAGCAACGATAAATCGCAAATGTTGGTGGAGAAAGCGATGGACGAAGAGAAGGTAACACAGACTGCGATGGAGCCGGCGCAGCAGCCAAAGCCCAAAGCCAGGGGCGGGCAGCGCACGCAGGGCAAAACCGCTCCAGGCACGGGGCGAGGCAGGATGGCCAAACCCCATGCCAGCAATAGCAATACTGCGCACCGCAAAACGGGCACGCAAAAACAAAAAAGCGAACCCCAAAATACAAAATCCCCGCAAGAACCAAAAACGCGGGCGGAACAAGCCGAGCAGACCGAAGCTGCCGCCCCGGAACAGGTGGCAGCCAAGCCCAAAGCGCCGCGTAGCGGGCAGGCAGGCGGCAAACGCCGCCACAAAAAGGCTGCCCCCAAGCCGGAAGCAAAACCGCAGCAATATGCTGAGCCCCGGCTGGAACCCCCGGAAGCGCCGGAAAAACCGCAAACGCCGGAACCTGCCGCTGTGGCCGAACCGGCTGAAGCAGCCGCCGCGCCGGAAATGCCGGAAAAGGCGGTGCAGGAACCCAAAGCCGCGCAGCTGCCCCAGGCCACGGAGCCGCCGGAGCCGGAGGATGACGAACCGGAACTGACCCCGGAACAGCGCGCTGCAGCAGAGCGGCGCAAGGCGGAGATCACCCGAACGGTCCAGGTTTCGATTGAACAGATCGAGGATGCCGAAGCAGAACAGGCGGAGAAAGAGGCAGATACGCCGGAATCGACTGGCAGCAAAGTGGGCCGCGCCGTGCGGCTGCTGATCGGCTGGCTGCTGCTGGTGGTGCTGCTGGCGGGTATGATCGCCGCAGGCGGCATATACTGGCTGTACAAAAAAGCCACGCCGGATATGATTCCTGCCGTTACGGTAACAGTGGCGGGCCAGCAGCTGGACCCCGTGGCGTACCATTGGCAGGTGCCGGTGGCAGGCAACCACCTTAAGCGTACCTATGCCGAGACACTTTCCAGCACTCCCACAGCGCTGGAATCTGATTTTGGCGGTGGCACCATGACGCTGCGGGTGACCCCGGCGGACTGCAGCACCGAAGTGACCGTTAAGGACGAGAACAAGCAAGAAGTGTTCAGCGGCAGTGCCCAGGAATTTGCCGCCTACCGCTTTACCACGCCCGGCAGCTACACCGCCAAGCTGGTGGTCAACAGCGGCGAGGGTTACCAGAGCGAACCGACAGTTTCGGGCCACCAGACCTATGAGTTCACATTTGATGTAACGATTAAGGCTACCGTGCGGCTGAATACCCAGGCTGTTACGCCGGGTGGCGTTGTGGCCGTAAAGGTAACGGGCCAGCAGACGGATACCAAGCCAAGCCTGACGGCAGAACTGCCGGATACCGGCTTCCGTGCCAGCGCGACCGGCGATGGCTGGGTGGCTTACCTGGCGGTCCCGCTGGAAACCGAGCCTGGCAGCTATACCATCAAGGTCACCGTGGACGGTGAGGTGCAGGAGCTTACCCTGAACGTGAGCAAGAGCGCCGCATCTTTTCGGGATTATACTTCCAAGTCCAGGCTGGTCACACCGTATGTCGGCGCGGATGATACCCCGCAGGAAGTGCTGGACCTGCTGGATACGGCATCGGATACCATCTACTGGGCGGACGCTGGGTTTGCTTCGCCGTTCAGCGATAAGGTGGAGGTCACCCTGCCGTATGGCCTGACCGAATATGTCAACCGTACCCAGACCGAGCGCAAGAACAACACCGGTACCGGCCGCACCAGCATCAATGTGGTGCTTTCCGGCAGGTGCGACCTGATTGCCCCGGCGGGTGGCAAGGTACTGCTGGCGGAAAAATTGCCCAATGTGGGCAATACGCTGGTGATCGAGCACGGCGCGGGCGTAAAGACTATTTACTATGGCCTGCGCAGGCTGACGGTAGAAAAAGGTGCAATCGTGGCCCAGGGCGATGCCCTTGGCACCACCGACAAAGCTACCGTGGTGGAAGTGCGCGTGGGCAAAACTCCCGTGGAGCCGCTGCGTATCCTGCGCGGTCAGTGCGATGCCCTGCGCAGCTATTAAAACGGAGCATAACCGATAAATAGAAAAATTCCCCTGTCTGCATTCTTTGTGATGCAGGCGGGGGAACTTTTTTGCGGCAGGCGTTTTTGATGTTCTGACGGAACCATGCTGCCCACCCCGGCATAACATGGAACAAACGGCCAGATACAACACCGGGGGGAAGCATTATGGCGGCAGCATGTAATTTGACTTTTTGTGTGGTTGGGCGGGATGCCCGCCAACTGGCGGCGGCGCGGGCGCTGCAGAACAGCGGCTATACCGTGCTGGGGGCAGAGGGGGCCGGGCAGGCGGATTACATCCTGCTGCCTATGCCGATGGATGCCGAGGCGGCGGACCTTGCCCGCATCCTGCGCGCCGCCCGCCCCGGTACGCTGGCCCTTGGCGGGCGCATCAGCGAACCGGTGCGCAAAGCGGCGCAGGTCGCCGGGGTGGAGTTGGTGGATTACTTTTTGCGGCCGGAGCTGGCCTGCCTGAACGCAGTACCCACTGCGGAAGGGTGCCTGGCCCTGCTGATGCAGCTGCGCCAGCGCACGATATGGGAAAGTGAGTTCCTAGTGTTGGGGTATGGGCGCATTGGGCGGGCGGTGGCCCGGCGGCTGCAGGCATTGGGCGGGCAGGTGACCATTGCCGCCCGCGCGCCGGAACAGCGGGCCGCAGCGCGCTGCGCGGGGCTGCATGCCGCACCGCTGACCGCGTTGGAACAGCTTCTGCCGCACTTTGATGCGGTCATCAACACCATACCGGCCCCGGTGCTGGGGGCGGCCCAGCTGCGCTGCCTGCCCAGGGGGGCGCTGATCCTGGACCTTGCCAGCCGCCCCGGCGGAACGGATTTTGCCGCCGCGCGGGAACTGGGCCTGCGTGCGGAACATGCCTTGAGCCTGCCCGCCCGCTGTGCGCCCGAAACCGCCGGTGCGCTGGTGGCGCATACCGTGGAAGTGATTTTACAGGAGCGTGCCGCCACGGCCCGCAGCGAAAGGGGAGTGAGCTGATGAATTCCAGCCTGGAACCGCCGCGCACGGTGGTGTTTGCCCTGTGCGGCAGCTTTTGCACATTTGAAACGGTTCTGCCGCAAATCATCCGCCTGCGCGCCTGCGGGTGGGAAGTACTGCCGATGCTGAGCTATGCGGCGTCGGCGCTGGATACCCGCTTTGGCCGCGCGGCAGATTGGAAGCAGCGCCTGGAGGAAGCCACCGGCCACCGCCCGCTGGAGGATCTGCGGGAAGCGGAACCGCTTGGCCCCAAGCATATGGCACAGGCACTTGTCATTGCTCCCTGTACCGGCACAACGATGGCGCTGCTGGCGGCGGGCATCAGCGCAACGCCGGTCACGCTGGCGGCCAAAAGCATGCTGCGCGGCGGCAGGCCGGTGGTGATCGGGGTATCCACCAACGATGGGCTTTCCGGCAGCGTGGGAGCGCTGGCGGCGCTGCTGCAGCGCAAAAATTATTATTTCATTCCCTTTGGCCAGGACGACAGCTACAAAAAGCCCTGCAGCCTGAAAGCGGATTTTACCCAGCTGCCGGATACGCTGGAAGCCGCTCTGCGCGGGGTGCAGCTGCAGCCGATTTTGCTGTAAAACCCGTGGAACAGAGCTGTTTTGTGCGGGTGCGGCATATGATAGAAAAGGGCGCTTTGGTGTGGGAACAAAGAGGGGCGGTGCGGCAATGGAATATATCGAAGTAACAGGCGGGAACCCGCTGCGGGGGAGCATCCGCCCGGCAGCGGCCAAAAACAGCGTGCTGCCCCTTTTGGCGGCAACGCTGCTGTGTGCGCAGCCCTGCACCCTGCGCCGGGTGCCCCTGCTGCGGGATGTGCAGACCAGTTTGGATCTGCTGCGGGCTGTGGGCAGTGGGGCAGCCTGGGCCGGGCAGGACCTTGTCACCCAGCCAGCCCGGCAGATCAGCGGGCGGGTGCCCACGGCGTTGGCGGGGGCTATGCGGGGGTCGGTGTTTTACCTGGCACCGCTGTTGACCCGCGCGGGCTGGGCAGAGCTGCCGCTGCCCGGCGGGTGCAGACTGGGGCCGCGGCCCATTGATATCCACCTGGCCGGGCTGACGGCCATGGGGGCACAGGTGTGCGCGGCGGCAGAGTGCGTGGTGCTGCGCCGCCACGGCGTTTTGCGTGGTACGGATTTTGCTCTGCGCCTGCCCAGCGTGGGAGCAACCCTGACCCTGATGCTGGCGGCTTGCTGTGCGGCGGGCGTTACCACCCTGCGCGGTGCGGCGTGCGAGCCGGAAATTGCGGATACCGCCGCTTTTTTGAACGCCTGCGGGGCAAAGATCACGGGGGCGGGTACGCCGGTGGTCTGCATCCGAGGTACCGGCGGCGAGCTGTTGGACGGCTGTGTGCATACCGTGCTGCCGGACCGCATTGCCGCAGCGACTTATGCGGCAGCCGCCGCCATTGCAGGCGGGCGGGTGACGGTAACGCAGTGCAGTCCGGTGTGGCTGGCGGCGTTTCTGGACTTTTTGCAAGGCAGCGGCTGCGAGGTTGCCCGCGGGGAAAATGAGTTTAGCATCACGCGGGATCAGGGTACAAAGCTGCGCGGTGGTCAGGAACTTGTAGCGGCTGCTTACCCTGGCCTTGCCACAGATACTGCCCCGCTGGCTGCGGCGGTGCTGCTGGGGGCGGAGGGAGCATCCCGCATTTATGACGGCCTGTTCCAAAACCGCTTTGCCTGTGCGCAGGGCTTTGCCGCCCTGGGGGCTGATGCCCGCAGCGAGGGACGGCTGCTGTATCTTGGCGGCAGCGCAAAACTGCATGGTGCCACTGTGACTGCACCAGACCTGCGGGGCGGGGCAGCACTGGTGCTGGCGGGCCTTGGTGTGGGGGACGGGAGCTGCGTGCAGGTGCTGGATGCCGGACATATCCGGCGCGGCTATGCCGACCTGGCGGGGGATCTGCGCCGCCTGGGGGCCGACTGCCGGGCAGGCCGCACCGGGACAGAAGCTGGCAGACAGACGAAAAAACTGTAAAAATATTGTCATAATTCACCAAAGCTCCGCAAAACCTGCGGGGCTTTTTGTGATACCCACAAATGTGAACAGCTATTTTTTGGCTTTTTAGCGTGTGGGTATTGAAATTATTTGCAGAATTTGTTATTCTTATAAACAGTTATATGCGATATCTTAGGAAGAGCTGGCTGCACCGCAACGCGCGTAAGCAAAGTTTGGGGTGTGGGGCGGCACTTCCTTTATGGGGGTCAGTGTGTCCGCTGGCGGAAATCCGGCCCTGTTGCATTTGCAATTTTATATTCTTTAGGGGGATACACTTATGGCGTTCGTTCTCGATGAAGAGATGCAGAATGTAACCAACATTAAGGTTATCGGTGTTGGCGGCGGCGGCGGCAATGCTGTGAACCGCATGGTTGAAGCTGGCCTGAATGGCGTTGAATTTGTAGCAATGAATACCGACCAGCAGGCACTGGTCAACTCCAAGGCTACCCAGAAGGTTCAGCTTGGCGCAAAGCTGACCAAGGGCCGCGGCGCTGGTGCTGACCCGGAGGTCGGCCAGCGTGCAGCGGAGGAAAGCAAGGATGAGATCGCCAATGCACTGAAAGGTGCCCAGATGGTGTTCATCACCGCTGGCATGGGCGGCGGCACCGGCACCGGCGCTGCACCGGTCGTGGCCGAAACGGCCCATGACCTGGGCATCCTGACTGTCGGTATTGTCACCAAGCCCTTTGCCTTTGAGGGCAAGCGCAAGATGAGCATGGCCGAACAGGGTATTGCCAACCTGATGATGCATGTAGACAGCCTGATCGTGATCCCGAACGAGCGGCTGAAGCTCATCAGCCAGGAAAAGATCACCCTGATGAACGCTTTTGAAGCAGCCGATAACGTGCTGCGCCAGGGCGTTGAGAGCATCTCCAGCCTGATCAATGTTCCCGCTTTCATCAACCTCGACTTTGCTGACGTCCGTTCCATCATGAAGGATGCCGGCTTTGCCCACATGGGCGTTGGCGTTGCCAAGGGTGCAGGCAAGGCAGAAAACGCTGCCAAGGCTGCAATCTCCAGCCCGCTGCTGGAAACCAGCATTGCCGGTGCACGCGGCGTTATCATCAACATTACCTCCAGCCCGGATATCGGCCTGGACGATGTTGAGACTGCTGCTTCCATGATCACCCAGAGCGCACATCCCGATGCGAACATCATTTGGGGTACTGCGTTTGACGAGCGCCTGCAGGATGAGATGAGCATTACTGTTGTGGCTACCGGCTTTGAAAGCACGCCTGGCGTGGACGAGCCCATCCAGGCTGTTGTGAACGCCCAGCGCGCTGCCGCAGGCGCTGCACCTGCTGCTGCCCCGTCTGCACCACGCCCGGCCGCTGCACCTGCTCCGGCTCCCGCCCCGACCCCGGCCCCGGCCGCTGATCCGGTCATCCCCAACCCGGTATTCAGCAATGTGTTCAACCCCAATGTTGACACCCCGGTTTCCACCGCCCCCGCTGCCAAGGAAGATGACAGCAGCGAAGATGACGGTGATTACTTCAACGATCTGCTCAGCATCCTGAACAAGCGTTCCTGATCGCTGCGCGTTCTCTATCCTTTGCGGCTGCGGGCAGGCATGCTCGCATAAAAAACAAAACGGCCCGCTGACCAGTTTAGGAGGAAAGCTATGCCCAGCAGCCAAACCTTATCAGCCCTGCAGGAAAAAGGGTTCCGAACCACGTTCCGGGGCTTTGATAAAAATGATGTGCTGGCTTACCTCAATGCACTGGACAACGAAAACCGGCAGCACAGCGCAGAGCAGGAAGAGCAGATTGCCCAGCTGCAGGCCCAGCTGGATAAAATGCGCTCTGAACAGTCCGCTGCACGTGCCTGTGTGGAAAAGCTGCAAAGCGATCTTTCAGCCGCTAACCAGCGCGCCGAAGCTGCGGAAAAATCGGCTGCCGAGGTGGTCGCCCGTGCCAAATCGGTAGAAGAGCGCGCCACGGCAAACCTGAGCCGCAATAAAGAAAATCAGCAGGCTGTGGTGGAATGGCAGTTCCGTTGCCGCGATCTGCAAAAACAGATCGACGAGTACGAAAAGCAGATTGCTGAATACGAGGCGATGATCCCTAAAGGCGGTATGCCTGCCCCTAAGCAGGAACCGGCCCCCGCACCTCAGCCTGCCCCGCAGGAAAAGCCGGAGCCGGCCCCGGAACCGAAGGCACCCCAGGCTGATGTGACCGAGGAAGCCCGCATTGAGGCCCGTCAGATTTTGATGGAAGCCCGCCTGAAAGCCGATGCGGCCGAAGAACGCCTGAAACAGCAGGCTGAAGAGCAGCAGGGCCGCATGACAGAGCATGCCCGCGATTTGGCCGCAAGCCTTGCCATGCTGCGTGAGCGTGTGACCCGCGTGGATGAACGCCTGAGCGCCGCCACTGCGGACCTGGATGATGCCACCACGGCAATTTATCAGGCACTGGATGCAACCGGTGCAGATTTTGAAGCCTTTGGTGCGGAGCTGCGCCACTTTGGAGAGAACACCGCGAAGGAAAATTGCCCCGCTGCCCAGGCAAAGGTGCGCCATAATAAGTCTGCTCAGCCAGCTGCCAAACGGGTGCGCCCTGTGCGCAGCCAGCCGCAGGTGCAGGCCAATAATGCAAACACCCACCGCCTGCGCCGCGCAGGTGATGCCCGCCGCAGTGTGAGCCAGGACCTGAATGCCGAGCTGGAACGTTTGAATCAGCCGGCGGCCGCAAGAAAGTAAATACATAACCCGGCAGCCCGCGGAGCCTTGGTTTCGCGGGCTGCTTTTGTATTTGACCTGCAAAGTGTGGAAGTGCCGGATGCCCGCAGTGTTGTGTGACTGCGTGGAGTGTAACGGTTCCCCCTGTGAAATAAGCCGCATAAGGGTTGTACAAGAGCAGGACAACACGAACAAAATGAACACTTTGTATAAAACGATTTTATATAAACAAATTGTATAAACGAATAAAGGGCGAAAGGAGGCCCCCCCGATGGGAAAAATTCAGTTCCTGAACCTTCGCGCACTCCCGGCCGGTCCACGCTGGCTGGCGTATGGCGTGCTGCTGCTGTGTGCCATTCTGGTGGGCGGTGTGATCACAGCCTATGGCGGCATGCTGCTGGTGGTGCTGATGTGGGCTGTCTGCATGGGCGGGCTGTGCCTGCTGCTGCACTTTACCTGGCAGACGGTGTTCCCCGGTCAGAGGGTAGCACAGGATAAAACGTTCCTGCGCAGTTGGCTGGCTGGCTCCGCTGTGGGCGTTACAGTCATCGCTGCACTGGTGTGCTACCGCCAAACGGTGTACAGTGATGACGCGATCAACTATTTTGCCAAGCAGACACTGCTGTTCGGCAGCTTTGGTCAAAGCGGATTTTACGGCATTCATGTGCTGCTGGAAAGCCTGTTGACGGCGGACTATAAGATGTTCATGAATCTCTTTATCAGTGTGCCGTATCTCTTTACCGGGCGCAGCATCAATGCGTTTATGGTGTGCTATGCCATCACCTGCTTTGTGCCCATGTGGTTTGCGCTGCTGATGGGCGCAAAATACCTGGCCCAGCAGTTGCCCGCTTGCCATACGGCGCTGTATTACCCGCTGTGTATGGCGGTTATGGTGCTGTGGCCCATGTTTTTGTGGCCTGCCACCCACGGCATGCCGGATGCCTTTGGCCTGACTTTTGCCGCAGTGATCGCCCTGCTGTGCGCGGATTACCGGTTTGAAACGCTGCCCTGGCCGCGGCTGTTGGCGATTTTTGCTGCAACGTTTGCCCTGATCCTGACCCGGCGCTGGTACATGTTCTGGATCTTGGCGTTTTATGCTGTGTATGTGCTGGCGGTGCTGGTGGGGGCGGTGCGCCGCAAAACGCTGGGGAGTACCCTCAAACATATGCTGCTGTTCGGCGTGCCCAGCGCTGTGATCATCGTGGGGGCGTTGCTGCCCACCTTCAAAACCATCCTGACAACCGACTACGCCGATATTTACGGCGCTTACTACGGCGGCGGCTTTGGCAACAACTGCCTGGGCCAGCTGCGCACCCAGGGACTGATCTGGCTGGTGCTCTGCGCGGCAGGCTTAGTGTGGCTGCTGTATTGCCGCAGCACCCGTGCACAGGCTATTGTAGCCGCCGCGGCCAGCCTGGGGGCGATGGTGCTGTTTACCCGTACCCAGTCCCTGGGCGACCACCAGAGCCTGATCCTTGCGCCTTTTTACCTGTTGATGCTGTTTGGCCTGTGCGCCAAACTGACCCAGCAAAAGGCAAAGCCCTGGCTGCGCAATGCTGCGGCGGGTGTTCTGGCCGTATTTTTGGTGGTCAACTTCGGCAACGCCCTGCGTCTGCCCGGTAAAAACGTGCAGACCCTGGCCCTGAGCAGCGAAAGCCTGGACCTGACCCGCCGCACCGACCTGGCCCAGATGCGCGCCGTGACAGATTTTGTGCTGGAACATTGCACCGAGGACCAGACCGTTTACATCAATATGGATTCCAATGGTTACAGCGGCACTACCTTTGCCTACAGTGACCCGGCCCACCCCCAGCTGCAAACGATGATCCTGTGGGAGAGCAGTGTGCCCTCCACCCATGGCTTCCCCACGGGAATCTGGACGTCAGAATATGTGATGGTGACCGATCGTGTGGATGAGGGCGGCATTGTCGGCCCCATCAACGCAGCGCTGCGCACCCAAAGCCCTGCTGCCGTCCATTATGAATATGTGACCGAGTTCCCGCTGGACGGCATTACCCTGTATTGCTACCGCCGCACAGCCCGGCCGGATGCAGAGGAAGCCGATTACTTCAAGCAGGTGTTTGCCGAATACGACGCCCGCTGGCCGGAAATCTTCAGCCAGAGAATTGACGAATATATGCAAAGCGTGCAGTAAGCAATAAGATAAACGGCACAGCCCGGTAAAAAGGCTGTGCCGTTTCTGCTATCAATTATTTTGTTTTTGGGTGGCCGTTTTCCACATTGCTGGTGCCCTGCTCCATCAGATAGGTGGCAATCAGGTCCGAAGCGTGCAGCTTGACGGCCAGCGGGTAGCGGTTGTAAGCATCGCTTACCGCAAAACTGCCGCCGCGCACCGCATCGTCAAAACCGCCCATATGCCAGCGGATGGCAATGGCTTCATCGGTTTTTAGGCGCATGAAGTGCTCAATGAGATAAACGCTCTTTTCACCGTGGCCATAGGGCAGCTGGTCGGCTACCTGATAAAAAGGAACTTTCTCCCATTGACCGGTAGCATCATTTTTCACGTTGCGGGTGCTGACTTTGTAAAAGTTCGCCTTGCATACATCGTGCAGCAGGGCGCACACCGCAAAAGTTTCGGGGTTATCTTCCTCTTCCGTGAAAAAGTGCTGCATCATGGCGTTGTACACATTGATGCTGTGCATCACAAGGCCGCACTCGCATGCACCGTGGAACTTGGTGGAAGCGGGCGCGGTAAAAAAGTCTGTGCCCTCCAGCCATTTCAGCAGGCGGTCCGCACCGGGGCGGGTGACATTCTTGTTGTAAATGTCAATAAATTGTGCGCGATAATCTTCCATCACAGCTCCATGTCATCAAGAATGCCTTTCAGGGCAATCAGGTCCTCTTTGGTCATGCTGATGCCCTTGCCCATCTTGCTGCCGTCCGGGGACCAGTCACGGATGTCGTACTTCGGCTCATGGTCGTTCCAGCTGATCAGGTTCAGCTGGCGCTCCCAGCCGCTGGAGTTGGTGGAAAGAACAGCAATGCGCTCGGTGATTTCATATTTGAATGCCATAATAACAGGATCTCCTTCATCATTGGCACGGGGCAGCGCGGCGCCGCCCCGGCCATAAAATTTCTCGTGTTTCATCATAGCGGATTTGCCGCAAAATTGCAAGGGGAAAAGCGTTGCGGTGTGGGGAGGGCGGTGATATATTAAGTGGTAAGTGGTAAGTGGGGCGGGGGACTCTCATCCCGCCGAAGCCTTGCCGTATTGCATATTATAAAACCTGCAACAAACCCAACCTTATTTGTAGGGGACGATGCTTGCATCGTCCCGCATGACGGGCCTTGCCCAATATTCTACCCCGGAATACAGCAAATACCACCAAAAAACAAGATACGCCCCACCCAAGAATAAAATCAAAACAGAAAAGGAGAACCTCATGCAGCTGCAATCCCTTTCCCGCCGGTACACCGTCCGGCAGCTGATGGAAACAGATGTGGATGCCATGCTGGCTTTGTGCAGCGGCAACCCACAGTTCTACCGCTACCACCCACCCATGGCCACCAAAGCCAGCATTCTGGATGATCTGCAGGCTGTTCCGCCGGGCAAAACGTTGTCGGATAAATATTTTATCGGCTTTTATGACGGTGAAACGCTGGCCGCGATGATGGATCTGATCACCGGCTACCCCAACCCGGCCACCGCATACATCGGCCTATTTATGGTGGATGCTGCCCAGCAGGGCAGGGGTACCGGCAGCGCACTGATTGCAGATTGCAAGCAGGCATTGCGGGCCGAACAATTCAAAACACTGCGCCTTGCCATCGACGAGGGCAACCCCCAAAGCAAAGCCTTCTGGCAGAAAAACGGTTTTGCGTTGACCGGCCAGCGTACCCCGAACGAAAATGGCGCTTACCTGCCCATGGAGTGTGAACTATAAAACAAAGCAACAGGCATGTGCCGCACGGCGAGAATACCATCTCCCGTATGCGGCACATGCCTGTTTCTATTTTGCCGTCAAATAAATCCGTCCATCCACATTGGTTACGGTGTACAGCGCCGGGGCGGTGCTTTGGGCACTGCGCAGACCATCATCGGCCAGATCAGCGTAACGTGCGGTAAAATCATCGGTTACGCCAAACAGCACCAGCCAGGTCACATCATGCTCGCCGATGTTGTAGCCGAGGTCCACATCAGTTTCGCTGCTCTGGGCTTCCACCGCGGTAACGGCGGGGTACAGCTCGTACTGGTAGTACCACATGTTCTGCACGGCCATCGAGTCGTCGGCGCTCAGCAGCCAAATGCTGCCATTCTGTGCGCCGTCCATGCGGGTTAGCATGTCTGCAGCGATCTGTTGCTGCTCGGTGCGCCAGTCGGCTTTCGGCAGGCAGAAGAGGGATGCAGCACCGCCCGCTTGCCAGATGCCCCAAAACGTGCTGCAAACCAGCAGGCAGGGAACAATGGCGGGCACCGCATGCCCGGCCATTCGCGGCAGGCGGTGGGCCGCAGCAAACCCGGCCAGCAGGGCTTCGCCTTCCAGCACGCTGAACCAGCCGAGGAAAAAGCAGCAGAAGTACCGCTCCCAGCTGGCCATCTCCAGTGCCTCATAAGGGCTCATGCCGCAGATGTACACATAGAACAACACGCCCTGATAAAGCGGCCAGTACAAGATCATGCACAGCCCCGGCAGCGCCGTGCGCAGCCCCTGCCACCGCCCCATGGCCCAGATCAGAACGATTAAAAGCAACACCGCGGCCGCAGCGCACAAACAGCCCACCTTGAAGGTGCTGGCCCCAAACAGCAGCGGATAGCTGCGCAGCCGGGCATAGTAGCGGTCCCACACATCGTAAAAGTAGCGGTCAAAACCGGTGCGGGCCTCTTGCCAGCACTGCAAAAAGTATCCCGGCCCCATGGAGGAAAACTGGTCATCGGCCCGGTGCAGGGCTTTCAACAGCAGCTTCCAGGCAAGCGGTATGGCAAAGCAGGGCAGCGCAGCGGTAAAGGGCAGCAGGAAGCCGCGCAGGATGCCGCCCTTATCCCGCAGCGCATCCAGCAGGCATTGCAGAAACCAGATGCCCACCACGCACAGCGCGAACACGGTGCCAATCTCTTTTACAGTGGTCAATGCGCCGCACAGGAATGCCAGCGCCAGACCGCGCTGCACGCGGCTGTTAGCAGCACAGGGCAGCAGGATAACACAAAGCGCCGCAGCAAACAGGGCGCCCACCGGGGCGTCCATATAAGCAGTCGTATAGGGGGTATCGGGGGCAAACAGCCAAAACAGCGCCGGTGCGGCCAGGCAGGCGCAGACAGTATAAGCGATGCGCGGGCGGCGGGCTGTGACCTGCGGCAGGGCAAACAGGGCAGAAGCCGCCGCAGCCAGCGGCAGCGCAGTGACAAACAGTACATCCGCTTCCCGATATTGGGCGGCGGGCAGCGCAAACAGGGCGTACAGCCCCGGCAGGCCCTGCGGGTATGCCTGATGGGCCAGGCTGCGGGTGGTATCCCACACGGCAAAACGGTGCTGGTAAAATACACTTTTGAAATAGATACCCCAATGGCTGAATTCATCCCAGGTCTGGAATTCCGGCTGCCGGATGGCGAACACCGCCATCAGCACCCCAGCAGCGCTGCAAAAGGCCAGCACACCCGGGGAGAGCAGCTGGGGCAAAATTTCGTGACGGCGGCGCTGCGCCAGGGTGAGCACAGCCCCCACAAGCAGCAGCTGGGCCCCCAGCCAAAGCTGGTTGCAGCTGCCAGCCAGCTGCAGCACTACCATGCAAAAGCACAGCCCGCACAGCGGGGCAAACCCGGCGGGCAGCCGCAGCTTGCAGCAAAGCCAGAAACCCCAGAACAACAGGCAGGCAAGACCAATGATTTGCGCCAGAATGCTCATAGATGCACCTCAGTTTATTTTTACGGCCAGCACGGCAAAGCGGCTGTTGGTTGTAACGGTGGCAACGCCGCAGGTGGAAAGGGTCAGCAGCTGGTCCCCATATTGGGGCACAACGCCGGTATCGTAAAGCGAAAGTTCCAGAATGGCATCCACGCGCTGCTGCCATTCTTCCTGCGTGGAAGCATCAAAAAAGGAATAGTAGGGCAGCGCATCCGCGCCAAGCTCAGTGCGCAGCACAGCGGCAACCTGCCAAGTGCCTTCTTCGTACAGCGTATCAAACTGAAAGGTAGGGTGGGCGGTGTAAAACGCTTTGTCCGCATAGTTCAGCAGCTGGCTGAACATGCTGCCGCTGGCAGTGTTGTGGCCGTAAATCAGGGCATTGGCCGTTCCGGCGGCGTTTGGCGTGGCAAGGCGGCAGCGCTCATCCAAAAACAGCGTTCCGGCGGTGGAATACAGTCGGTCAAACCCGCGGCGCAGGTAATAACTGTTGTCTGCCTGAACCACAGGGTAGTTAATGTTGGTGCCGTTGATGCACAGCCAGCCTGCAAGGTCGGAATTCTGGGCGTAAAGCTCCTGATACTGAGGCAGAATATCCGCCGCCTGGGCGGCATCCGGGCTTGGATGCGGCGCGGGGGAAGAGAGGACATCACTGTCCGCACTTTCGGCGGCCAGCACATCCACCGTTGCGGCCCGCGGGGTAATGGCAATCGGGGTGGGGGAGGGCTGCTCCGTTGACTCCGCGGTGGTGACCGGGGCTTCCGGCTGGCCGCCGCGGAATACAGTATCCCGCAGGATCAGCCCGGCAGCCAGGCAAAGCACCGTAGCGCCGCAAAGGCGCAGCGCCCAAGCCCGGTGCTTTTGGCGCCGCCGCAGCGCCGTGCGTGCAGCAAACGGATACAAGCGGCTGTCCCCCCGCAGGTGAGGAAAACGGCGTGGCATAGAAAAACACCCCCTTGCATAAAAAATAAGGGCAATACCGCATAATTCTAAGTGCCGATACGGCGAGCGAGGTGCCGCAGCCGTCGGAGCGGTGCTTAAGCCGTAAGGCGGGAATTGTGCGGTGTTGCCATAAGGTAAAAAAAAGGGAAGCCGCGCGGCCTCCCTTTTGGAATGGACGAATAAAATCAGATACGCTTGAGCATAACCAGGCCCGCGGAACAAACCAGAATCAACCCCAGCACAGCAGCCAGGTAAGGCACCGGAAAATCCCCGGTAGCGGGGGTATCCACCTCTTCGGCCTCGCTTTCCGCAGGAGCTTCGGTTGCTTCCGTAGTGGGGGCTGCGGTCTGTGCATTGTTCACGGTATCAGCGTCAGCCACGGTGCTGTTTACGGTAATAGGTTCGCTGCGAATATTGCGGGATGAGGATGCCGTGGGTGCGGCAGTTGCGATCGAATCAGCGGAGACGGCCGCATGGCTGCCGCAGGCAACACAGAACAACAGCAGCGCAGCAACGATTACCGCACACAAAAAACGCTTCAACGGCGCAAAACCTCCCTTTTGCATAAAATAATATATCCAATGGGCACAAAAACCATACATACATGCAAAACCGCCGGCAACAGTATCCCTGCGCCAGCATGCTATATAACATCTACATGTTACCACGTTTTACGCCAATGGTCAATATGAAGCGGTTAAAAAGCAGATGATTCAGACAAAACAAAGCAAAAAACAGCGCAGAAATGCTGAAAATGTATGGTGGAAGCAGTGATTTGCACCGTCGAACCCCCCAGAACCCGCCATTTGAAAAACAGCGGCGCAGTGTGGCTTTCCTGAAAGAAAAAACAGAGCCGCAACGCTAAAATCTACTTGACAGCGACAGGAAAAAACGATAAAATATTAAAACTAGTGCGGCTCCCACCGGGCCGCACGACTTTTTAATTGCTAAGGAGACATTGACAATGGCCAAAGAAGTTGTTGTTACCCATGAGGGTTATAAAAAGCTGGAAGAAGAACTGGACACCCTGAAAACTGTCAAGCGTTCCGAGATTGCTGAAAAGATCAAGGTTGCCCGTGGTTATGGTGACCTTTCTGAGAACGCGGAATACGATGCCGCCAAGGAAGAGCAGGCTGTGGTTGAAGCCCGCATTGCTGACCTGGAAGCTACCCTGAAGGTTGCCCGCATCATGGACGACAGTGACCTGAGCCTGGATACCGTTTCTATCGGTATGCATGTGCGCATCCTGGCAGAGGGCGATGAGCCGGATGAAGCTGAAGAGTATGATATCACCGGTTCTACCGAAGCCGACATCGACCAGGGCCGCATCAGCGATGAAAGTCCGGTCGGCGCTGCCCTCATCGGCCACAAGACTGGCGATAAGGTTGACGTTACCCTGCCCAACGGCAATATTTTGGAATACACCATTCTGGGTGTCAGCCGCAGCCGCTGATCACCCCCGGATATAAAAACAGGAAAGGAACCTGCGCCATGGAACAGAACAAGCAGTCCGCCCCCCAGAACGCCGCATCGGAAGCGGCAGTACGGCGTCAGAAGCTGGCCGACCTCAAGGCCGCCGGCCACGACCCGTTTACCATCACCAAATGCAAGCAGGATGCTTTCTCTGCTGATTTGAAAGAAGAATATAAAGATTTGCCCGCTGAGGAAGATACCGGCCGTATGGTCAGCCTGGCTGGCCGTATGATGTCCAAGCGCGTTATGGGCAAGGCCAGCTTTGCCCACCTGCGCGATGCGAAAGGTGATATCCAAATCTTCGTCAAGCGTGATCTGCTGGGCGATGAAGCATACGCCGCATTCAAAAAGATGGATGTGGGCGATATCATTGCCTGCACCGGCGAAGTGTTCCGCACCAAAATGGGCGAACTGAGCGTGCGCGTGCATGAGCTGACCTTGGTTTCCAAGAGTCTGCTGCCTCTGCCCGAAAAGTTCCATGGCCTGACTGACCGTGAAGCCCGCTACCGCCAGCGCTATGTTGACCTGATCGTCAACCCCGAAGTCAAGGATACTTTTGTCAAGCGCAGCCAGATCCTGAAAGAGATCCGCGCTTACCTGGACGAAAAGGGCTTTTTGGAGGTCGATACCCCCATCCTGACCCCGTTTGAAATCGGCGCTTCTGCCCGTCCTTTCTATACCCATCACAATACGCTGGATATGGATATGGTGCTGCGCATCGAGACAGAGCTTTACCTCAAGCGCCTGATCGTGGGTGGCATGGACCGTGTATATGAGGTTGGCCGTATCTTCCGCAACGAGGGTATGGACCCCAAGCATAACCCCGAATTCACCACCATTGAGCTGTATCAGGCATTCACTGATTTCCACGGCATGATGGATCTGGTGGAAGAGCTCTACAAACGCCTGGCTCTCAAGGTCTGCGGCAGCATGGAGATCACCTACCAGGGCAAGCAGATCGACTTGGGCCACTGGGAGCGCCTGACCATGGTGGAGGCCGTCAAGAAGTATTCCGGTGTTGATTTCAATGACTGGAAAACCGATGAGGATGCCATCGCCGCTGCTAAGGAGCACCATGTGGAGCTGCCCGAAGTTCCGACCAAGGGTGCGATCCTGGCAGAGTTCTTTGATGCATTTGTTGAAGATAAGCTCATCCAGCCTACTTTTATCTATGATTATCCTGTCGAAATCAGCCCGCTGGCCAAGCGCAAGCCCGATGACCCGGCGTTTACTGAGCGGTTTGAGTATTTCATTGACTGCACCGAGTATGGCAACGCATTCAGCGAGTTGAATGACCCCATCGACCAGAAAGCACGTTTTGAGCGCCAGGTTGCTGAGCGCAAGGCCATCGAGCCCAACTGCAAAGCCCAGGTTGATTACGACTATGTTACCGCTTTGGAATACGGCCTGCCCCCCACGGGCGGCCTCGGCTTCGGCGTTGACCGTCTCGTCATGCTCCTGACCGACAGCGCCTCCATCCGCGATGTTCTGCTGTTCCCGACGATGAAGCCCATCGACTAATTTTGTGTCGTAGCTACGATATAAAATTGCAAAAAAAACAGGCGATTTTGGGGCGAAATGTACCAAATTTATCCCATTTGCCTGAAAATGTCCACAGGCGATTTTGCGCGCATCCTGCCGAAAAGCAGGATGCGCTTTTTTGTTGCAGCGTGAATTTTCACCACTGGCGGTACGGTTTTGAGAGCCTATCGCCAGTCTTGACAGACAAAACCGCAGCAATTTCCGAAGGAAAATTTCGGCGAGGGAGACATATTCTCCCCCGCCGTTTATTATAGATTCCCGAAAGATTTGAAAAGAAAGAAGGTATTTCCCATGAGCATCATTATCGGCATCGACCACGGCTACTATGCTATCAAAACAGCTCACTGTTCATTCCCGGCTGGGTTGACAAGCTATGGAGAACACGAACCCTACACCCGCCAAGGATTCTTAGAGTTTGGCGGGTGCTTTTTTTGTTTGTGGCTCCGGGGGGCAGCCTATCCAGCGAGATAAGACTGCGAACGACAACTACTATCTGCTGACGCTGGCAGCGATTGCAAAAGAAATCCGGCAGCGCGGCTTGCCGCCCAAATGCTCGGTGCGCATTGCGGCGGGTCTGCCGCTGACCAGTTTCGGAAGCGACAAACCCAGGTTCAGAGATTATCTGCTGCGGAGCAATCAGCCTGTGAACTACAAGTTCGAGGGCGTGGAATGAAACGAACCTAAAAGTCATTCAGGACATCATGGGACACGCAGACATCACCACCACAATGAACATTTACGCCGAAGCCACCAAGGAAAAGAAGCAGCAGGCAATGGCAAATTTGAACGGGAAAATGCACCACCTTTTAACGATTAGTGGGTCATCGTTAAAAGGTACAGGGGTATCATTAAAATGTGTAGTAAATCGTTAAAAGGTATGGCAATCGTTAAATTGTATAAGAACATAAAAATCTCCGAGGCAAGTGCTGCCCCGGAGAATCGTTTCCTTATGCGTTGTACAGTTTCAGGAGTGCATCTAACAGGTGGTATGCTTCTTCACGATAATAGAGCATTTATAGGGCTGTCGAATGACAGCCCTATTCTTTTTTGTAAAGAAGATGTTCATAATGCACAATTACACCGAATCCAATTTAGATAAGCTGATGAATTTTCATTGAAAGCTGAAGAAGTACCAATTATGGTATAGGCTTAGATGTAGAATAAAAGTACGGAAATGAATTTTTACATGAATCAAAGCGATTGTTTAACAGTGTTCAACACATAGAAATATTCATTGGCTTGTTGTGCAGATTGACGAAAGAGAAAGCAACGATTTTGAACCGCAAAGAGAATCAACGTATAGTCGATATGCTTGTTGACCTGTGGATGAAACTCATGAAGAGAACACCTGAAATAACCCAAACACAATGTTAGCGAAAGAAAACATTTGTGTTTAATTCACAGAAAGAATGTGGTAAACTTGGTACAATACTAGCTTGCACAACAGGGAGGACCAATCTATGGCTGTGAGTTATAAAAAACTATGGAAACTGTTGATTGATCACGACATGAAAAAGCGCGATTTGGAAAAGGCTGCACAGGTCAGCCACTATACAATGAATAAGCTCACCCACGGCGATAATGTTACCACGGATGTGCTGGCGCGCATCTGCTTTGCACTTGACGCTGATGTGGGTGACATTATGGAAATCATCCCGGATGACAAAGGAGAGACCACCCATGGTGCGTAAAGAATACAGTGCAGGTGGCGTCAAGCACCCGTTCTGGTTTTTGGAATTCAAAAAAGCCGCCATCCTGCGCGATCAGGGCGTAACGTGGGAGGGACTCCGCACCCGCAGTCGTGAGGAAAACCTCTTTTCTGCCGCTTCGCCGGCCCGCGCCGAGATGACCTGCAACACGGTGGCGGCCCGGATGCAAACGCTGCCGGACAGTTTCCTGCCGATGTTCGTCTTTGGCGACCCGGCCACGCAAAAGCTGTTTTGTCTGCTGGGTTGCATGGGCAACGACACGCTCTTTTTCGATTTCTGCTATGAGGTCATCCGCGAGAAAGTCCAGCTTGGTGTCAACGCTTTTTCGGATGCCGACATCCGCCTTTTCTTCAAGGATAAGCAGTCACAGGATGAAAAAGTGGCCGAGTGGACGGACTACACGCTCAAGCGCCTTGGCAGCTACTATAAAAACCTACTGTATGAAGCCGGGCTCACCGACCACGGCAAAACCGAGCGCCGCTACGCCAAGCCCATCATTGACCGTGAACTGGAATACTGGATGAAAGACAACGGCTTGCAGCCTATGTATGCCGCGCTGACGGGGGAAAACTGATATGACATTTGAAGAACGCCTCGATGCCATGGAGCTGGAAATTCGCAAACCGATTTTCCGTAAGAACCGTGGCCGCGCTAACGAGGTCAACTACTGGGTGTTCGACTACCCACCCGAAAAAGAGCTGGAAGTCCGCGCCCGCATCGAACGGATGCAGCAAAAGAATGCCACAGGCAACGACGATTTCAAACTCGTCGTCTTTGATTTATACGACTACATCATCGACACGCTGGAGAAAGAAGGCTTCCTCGACCAGTGCTACCGTTTTGAGGATCGCCGCGGCATTGACCGCATCGTCAAAGCCGTGGGCAACCTGCTCTGCGTCAACGATGACGACAGCCTGATCGTCCGCCATATCGAGGAAAACACCCCAGAAAACGCCATCGTGTTCCTGACCGGCATCGGCAAGTGCTACCCGCTGCTGCGCTCCCACAAGGTACTGAACAATCTCAGCCAATCCTTTGGCCGCGTGCCGGTGGTGCTGTTCTTCCCCGGCACGTATGATGAACAATCCCTGATCCTATTTGATGAACTGAAAGATGACAACTATTACCGCGCGTTTCGGCTTGTAAAACCGTAAGGAGGAAGTTCCCGTGTTAATCAAAGATATGTTCAAAAAGCCTATTGACCGTGACATCAAGGGCGTTATCGTTGTCGGCGAAGGCGAGGACAGCAACGCCAAACAGGAACTGGAAGAATACGTTGTCACCCGCGAACTGTCCAAGCACTTCCGCGAATTCTTCGACAACTACAAAAAGGGCATCGTGGGCGAGACCACCAAAACCGGCGTCTGGATCTCCGGCTTCTTCGGCAGTGGTAAATCGCACTTCCTGAAAATCCTCTCCTACCTGCTGGACGGGCAAAAGCTCATCGGCGGCAAGCGCGCCGTGGACTATTTCATTGACGATCATAAGATTGAGGATGCCATGGTGCTGGCAGACATGAAGCTGGCTGCCGACACTCCCACTGACGTTGTCCTGTTCAACATCGACTCCAAGAGCGAGCAGACTGGCAAGCAGTCCAAGGATGCCATCGTTACGGTTTTCCTAAAGGTGTTCAACGAGATGCAGGGCTTCTACGGCTCGATGCCCTATGTGGCCGACCTCGAACGCCAACTGTCCGAGGATGGCCGCTACAATGAGTTCAAGCAGGAGTTCGTCGCCGCCACCGGCAAAAGCTGGGAGGATTCCCGCCGCAAGTTCGATTTCATCCAAGATGACATCGTGGATGTTCTGGTGGATATGGACTACATGAGCGAACCCGCCGCCCGCAACTGGTGCGAAAAGGCCGCCGAGCCTTACCAGATCAGCATCGAAAACTTCGCCCGCATGGTGCGCGAGTACATCGAGAAAAAGGGTCACAATCATCACGTCTGCTTCCTCGTGGACGAGGTCGGCCAGTACATCGGCGACGATTCCCGCCTGATGCTCAACCTGCAAACCATCCGCGAGGAACTGGGCAAGGAGTGCGAGGGCAAAGCGTGGGTTATCGTCACCAGCCAGCAGGATGTGGATTCCATCACACAGGTCAAGGGCAACGACTTCTCCAAGATTCAGGGCCGGTTCGACACCCGCCTGTCGCTGTCCAGCGCCAACGTGGACGAGGTCATCAAAAAACGTATCCTTGCCAAGACCGACACCGCCGACCAGACCCTGCGTGTGCTGTATGAGCAGAAAGCCACGCCCCTGAAGAACAAGCTGAAATTTGAAGATCTGCCGGAGATGAAGCTCTACGATGACACCCGCGACTTCGTGGATGTCTACCCGTTCATCCCCTACCAGTTCAAGCTGCTGGGCAGCGTGCTGACCTCCATCCGCCAGTACGGCGCGTCCGGCAAGCATCTGTCTGAGGGCGAGCGCTCGATGCTGGCGCTGTTCAAGGAGTCCGCCGAAGCGCTGCAAAACAAGTCTGACGGCGCACTCGTGCCGTTCAGCCTGTTCTATGACGCACTGGATGAATTCCTCGATGCCGCCCACCGCCGCGTCATCATGCAGGCGCTGGACAACAAGAACATCAACCCGGACGGCGGCGACGACTGCTTTGCCGTCAGCGTGCTGAAAGCCCTGTTCCTCGTCAAATATGTCAAGGAGTTCCAGAAAGCCACCGTCACCAACCTGACGACGCTGCTCATCTCCGACATGGACGAGGATCGCCTTGCCCTGACCCAGAAGGTGCAGGACGCGCTGGATGTGCTGATCCACGAAACGCTTGTGCAGAAAAACGGTGATGTCTACGTATTCCTGACCGAGGAAGAGCAGGAAATTGGCCGCGACATCAACCGCCAGAACGTGGAAATGACCGACATCATCCACCGCACGGCGGACATGATCTACACCCAGATCCTGACCGAATCCAAATACAAGTACCCCAAGTTCAATGGCCGCTATACGTTCAGTTACAACCAGCAGGTGGACGACCAGCCGTTCAAGGTCAACCAGAATTATGACATCGGCGTCCGCGTGCTGACCCCCTATTACAGCGATGGCACCGATGAGCAGCGCCTGCGCCTGATGTCCGGCCAAGGCCGTGAGGTGCTGGTCGTGCTGCCCGATGACCGCGAGTTCCTCAACGAGATCAGTCAGGCAATGAAGATCGAGAAGTATCTGCGCACCAACGCGGCTTCCCAAATTGAGCGCTACGAGGCCATCTGCGAGAATAAGACCAAGGAGATGCGCACCCGCCTGAGCAACGCCAAAATCTACTTGGTCGATGCGCTGAAATCCGCCACGATCTACGTCAACGGCGATATTGCCCAGCTGTCTGCCAAGGACGTGCAGGGGCGCATCGGCGAAGCCCTCGCCCGCCTTGTGAACACGGTCTACCACAAGCTGACCTACATCGATACCGCCTTTAATGAGGACGATGTCGTCAAGGAGTTCCGCCCCAACCACCAGATGAGCCTGAACGCCGTTACCTCCGCCGAGCCGAACGCCCCCGCGCAGGACGATGTGCTGGCCTACATTGACAACAACTCCGCCCTGCACGCCAACACCTCCATGAAGTCGCTGAAAGACCGCTTCACCAAAGCGCCCTACGGCTTTGTGGATGATGACGTGGAGTGGATCGTCGCCCACCTGTTCAAAAAGGGGCAGATCAGCCTGACGCTGAACGGCGCAGTGCTGACCCTGAGCGCCGCCAACGGCGATGAGATCGCCCGCTATATCACCAAGCGCGAGTTCCTCGACAAGCTGCTGACGAGCCGCAAGGAGCACCCGAAGCCCGAATGGGTGCGCATGGTGCGCGAAATCATGCGTGAGCTGTTCGGCAACAACGCCCCCACCGAGGACGAGGACGGCCTGATGCGCGCCTGCCGCAAAGCCTGCGCCGACCTTGCCGCCACGCTGGCCAACCGCAAGCAGTACGATTACGTCAAGCCCTACCCTGGCAAGGCAGTCATCGACAGCGGCCTTGCGCTGCTGCGCCCCGTGGCACAGTGGAACGACCCGATGGAGTTCTACAAGCAGATGTACCAGCGGCAGGACGACTTCCTCGATTTTGCCGAGGATTACGACCCCGTCAAGGCGTTCTTTGCCGGTGTGCAGAAAGAAATCTTTGATAAAGCGCTGGATCTGATGCGCATTTATGAGGACAGCAAGAGCTTTATCGTCAACGACAAAGTCGAAAACACGGTCAAAGAGATTTACGCCATCCTGCGCGCTGCCAAGCCGTACCAGCAAATTCAGAAGCTGCCTGCCCTGTTGGACCAGTACAACGAAGCCTATGTTGAAGTGCTGGAAGCAGCCACCAAGCCGGTGCTTTCCACAATTGCAGCGGACCGCGCCCGCGTGCTGGAAGTGCTGGACGAAAAGCCCTACAAGGCGCAGTACGGCAACGCCTACGCCGCGCAGTTTGACGAGCTGAAGAAAAAGGCGGAAACCTGCAATAATGTCACCATCCTGCGCAGCTACGCCGACCAAGCCGATGCCGTGCGCATCCGCCTGCTGAACGAGATGGATAAGCGGGATGAGAAACTTACTCCGCCGACGCCCCCGACACCGTCGACTGGTGGTGATGACCCCGTCATCCCGCAGCCACCCAAACCGCAGCCCAAGCGCCGCAAGAACCTCGCCATCAAATCCCTGACCCAGACCACCAGCTGGCGCATCGAGAGCGACGCCGACATTGACGCCTACCTCGCTGCCCTGCGCCGCCGCCTTGAATCCGAACTTGACCCCGACACGATTGTGAACGTGGAGTTCTAAACTAAGGAGAAATCTTATGACCTATTTTGAAAGTGTTCAAGAACTTTTAGAGGCCAAAGAGGGCGAACACGTCCAATTTAAGGAAGCAAAAAATCGTTTTGATTTTGGTGAAGCAGCAAAGTGTTGCTGTGCTTTGGCAAACAATGGTGGTGGCGCATTGGTATTTGGCATCACGGATAAAAGACCCCGTAAAGTGGTCGGCAGTGCCGCCTTCGACCAGCCAGAGCGCACACGCATGGGTTTGATTGAAAAACTGAAAATCAACATCGATTTCCGACTTTTCACCTATGATGGGAAAAGGGTTCTTGTATTTGATGTAAAGAGTCGTCCGATTGGTTTGCCGGTACAATATGGTGGTGTGGCGTGGATTTACGAGGCGGATGAACTAAAGCCCATGCCGGAGGATATGCGCCGCAATATCTACGAAGAAACAGGCGGCGATTTCTCCGCAACAATCTGCACAGGTGCAACGGTGGACGACTTAGACGAATCCGCCATTGAAAACTTCCGAGCAATGTGGATTGCAAAGAGCAAGAAAAAGCAGCTTGCGACACTTTCCAAAGAGCAGCTTCTCCACGATTGCGGCGCAATTACGGACGAGGGCTTAACCTATGCCGCACTGGTTCTGTTCGGAAAAAGAGCGGCGCTCACAAAGTTTTTGCCGCAGGCAGAAATCATTTTTGAATACCGCTCATCCGAAGCGTCCGGCCCCGCAAACCAGAGAGAAGAGTTTCGTGTCGGATTCTTTGCCTGTTATGACCGCATTTGGGAACTTGTCAACTTGCGGAATGATAAACAGCATTATCAGGAAGGTTTCTTTATATTTGACATTTTTACCTTCAATGAACGTGTCGTGCGCGAAGCAATCCTGAATGCAGTAAGCCACCGCAATTATCAGTATGGCAGCAGTATATTTGTGCGCCAGTACCGTGATAGACTGGTTGTGGAAAGCCCCGGAGGTTTCCCGTTTGGCATAACACTTGATAATGTACTGGATCGCCAGCTGCCGCGCAATCGTTGCATCGCTGAAATTTTTGCCCTATGCGGTATGGTGGAGCGCTCCGGACAAGGCATGAATCTGATGTTCGAGTTGAGTGTGCAGGAGGCAAAACCCCTTCCCGATTTTACAGGAACGGACGATTTTTTTGTGATTGTCACGCTGAACGGACTGATTCTTGATAAAGCAATGCTTTCTGTTATCAACCGAATCAGTGAAAACTGTGGCGAACTTCTGTCCACCGAGGATTTCCTGACCATTGACGCGCTGTACCACGAGCGTACACTCACGCCAAAAATGCAATCCCGCTTGGATAGATTGACAGGCATGGGTATTGTTGAGCATATTGGACGCAAGAAATATATTCTTGCAAGAAGTCTTTATGCAGCCACGGGTAAATCCGGCATCCATACACGGCGTGTCGGGTTGGATCGTGATACTAACAAGGAGCTGCTGCTGAAACATATACGTCAAAACAATGCTGTTGGAACTCCGTTCAAAGAATTGCAGCAAGTTTTGCCAAGCCTTAGTCGCAATCAGATAAAAGCATTGATGAAAGAACTCAAAGACAATGACAAGGTGCATTGTGATGGAAAAACGAGCGCTGCAAGGTGGCATATTAACAACTGATGTATTATGACGCAAAGCTAACACTATGCCAAACTTGGAACCAACTTGGAACCAACTTGGAACTAACTTGGAATCAACTTGCGTATAACTTAGAACTAATCCAACCGTAGGGGCGGATGCTCGCATCCGCCCGCCCCACCCTACAAAGTCAATCCTAAAACATAGGAGATGTATAACATGGACAAACCCGCAATCAAAAAGTTTGCTGTATGGGCGCGCAATAAGCTGATTGCCGATACCAAATACCGCGCCGGGCTGGTTGGCGTGACGGAAACCGCTGTTGCTGAGCCGCTGCCACAGTCCAATGAAACCGTGCAGTTCTTTGATGTTGGCCTGCCGCAGCCCTACCGCATCGAGGGTGACGCCGTCACCCAGCGGCAGCGCTTTGTGGCGGAGCTGAATAAGGAGACCGCCAAACAGGGCAGCTACACAGCGGCGTACCAGACTGTGGTGGATAAGGTTGCCTACACATGGTTCAACCGGCTGATTGCGGTGCGGTATATGGAGGTCAACGACCTGCTGCCCAGCCGCACGCGGGTTTTGTCCAGCGCAGACGGACGCGCCGAGCCGCAGATCGTCACCAGCCCGTTTGACGCGGTGCTGGACTACACCCCGGCTGAACAGCAGCAAATTGTCAACCTCAAAAACGACAACAAGCTGGACGAGGCATTCCGGCTGCTGTTTCTCAAGCAGTGCGCCGCGCTGGGCGACTGCCTGCCCCGCCTGTTTGAGCAGGTGGACGACTATATGCCGCTGCTGCTGGCGCTCTCCTTCACGGATAAGGACGGCGTGGTCTGCCATCTGGTAAACGACATCCCCGAATCCGACTGGCAGGACGCTGTGCAGATCGTGGGCTGGCTGTACCAGTATTACAACACCGAGCCGAAAGAGCAGGTGTTCGCCAACCTCAAAAAGAACATCAAAATCAGCAAAGAGAACATCCCCGCCGCCACCCAGCTGTTTACGCCGGACTGGATCGTGCGGTACATGGTCGAAAACAGCCTTGGCCGTTTGTGGAGCGAGGGTCACCCTGATTTTGACAAATCCAAGTGGAAGTATTATCTGGACGAAGCCCCGCAGGAGCCGCAGGTAGCGCAGCAGCTGGCCGAGCTGCGCAAGGGGTACGCCGCCCTGACGCCGGAGGATATAAAGTGCATCGACCCCTGCATGGGCAGCGGGCATATTCTGGCGTATCTGTTTGATGTGCTGATGCAGATTTACCGCAGCGCGGGCTATGGCGACCGTGACGCCGCCGCCAGCATTGTGGAGCACAACCTCTACGGTCTGGACATTGACGACCGCGCCGCGCAGATGGCCTATTTTGTCGTGATGATGAAGGGCTGCCACTACGACAGCCGCTTCCTGCGGCGGCATCTGAACCCGCACGTCTATGCGATACAGGAGAGCGGAGAACTGACCACTGACGCACTGGGTCGCCTTGGCAAACAGGAATCCACCGCCCGCGCCCTGCTGGATGGGTTTAAGAACGCGAAAGAGTACGGCAGCATTTTGCAGCCGAAAGTTACGCTGGCAGAGCTGGACGCCTTGCAGGAGCAGCTGCGGGAAGTAGACGGTGCGTCCGACATGGGCAGTCTGACAGACCAGCTTGTGGCCGGGCAGATTGTAAATGTGCTGTATCCGCTGATTGAGCAGGCCCGGATGCTGGTGCAGAAATATGATGTAGTCGTGACGAACCCGCCGTATATGGGTAGCAGCGGCATGAACGCGCGGCTGTCCGATTATGTGAAAAAGGTTTACCCCGACAGCAAGAGTGATTTGTTTGCGGTGTTTATCGAGCGATGCGCTCAGATGGACAAGCGCGGCGGGTATCAGGCCATGATTACCCAGCACGCGTGGATGTTCCTTTCCAGCTTTGAGAAGCTGCGGAATCATATTGTAGATGCGCAAGAAATATCATCGCTTGTGCATTTGGGCTTAGGAACGTTCGAAGATTTGAATAGTAAAGTTGTTCAATCCGTAGCATTTGTTTTAAGAAACAATTATACACGAGGCTATACAGGAATTTATGATAGATTGTTTGAAACGTCCGGGCTGTACGAGGATAATGCGAAAAAGGCACGATGGTTATGTGAGGGAACGCATAGATATTATGCGAAGCAGGACAACTTTTCCAAAATTCCGGGTAGCCCGGTGGCGTATTGGGTAAGCAATAAGTTTAGAGAAATATATAAAGATGCAGAACTCTTCGAAAGTATTGCAGATATAAAATCAGGCGTTATGTCAGGAGACGATGCTCGCTTCATTAGATTTTGGCATGAAGTAGCTTTCCCCAAATTTGATTGCAGCTGTAAAAATGTGGCCGAGTGTGTTGAGCATAAAACAAAATGGTTTCCTGTTACACGTGGTGGGCAATATAGAAAGTGGTATGGTAATATTGAGGAGGTAATCAATTTATATAATGGTGGATATGAAATTGCATTCGAGAATCAAAAAAATCACAGATTAAGGGATTCAAGGTACTATTTCAGAGAAGGTATAACATGGTCAATGATAACTTCGTATAAATTGTCTGTGCGTTATGTTCCTCAGGGAATACTTTTTGGAAACGGTGGGCCAACGTGCTTTTTTAGTGACGATGCCAAATTCTATTTAAGCGTCTTAAATAGTAAAGTGGCTGAGTACATCATTGGTGTAGTAAATCCCACGCTAAATACAGTTATTAGCGACATTTGTGGAATTCCTATCCGTGGATATGAAAGAAAAAATGAGATAGACAGTTATACTGAAACATGCATTTCTTTTTCTAAATCCGATTGGGACTCCTTCGAGACCTCGTGGGACTTTAAGCGCCACCCGTTAGTTTAAGAGGAAAAAGATGCAATGGGAAATAATAGGATAAAAAGAGACAGTAAAATTTTTCATGAAGAATTAGATAAAATCATACCTCCAGAAATGTCAGAACTTCCAAATATCGGATGTAAGGAGTCTGATATTGTGAATATTCAAAACTATGTTTGTGACCATCGAAAAGAGCTTCCGATTTTATATCGTTATTCACCAGCAGATCTCTTTAATATTTCAGCCCTTTTAGAAGGGAAAATATACCTAGTGTCAGCAAGGTATATGAATGATGAGCATGAAGGTCAGGTATGGCATGCAATCTTTAATCCAGAGGAAAATGAGGCATATCAACAACTAATGCAGAAACAGATGTATCTGAAAAGTTTTTCTGAAGATAAAAACAGTGTATACATGTGGAAAAATTACGCGGACAATTTTTCGGGAATGTGTGTTGCGTATGATTTTAGTAATGCACGAGAAAACGTGTTGGAAAAGCTATACCCAGTTCAGTACTCACCGATAGCTTTTCGGTGTTCTAACCATAGGAAAGCAATATCAACACGGTATCTTTTTATAAGAAAGAGTATGAGATGGCAACAAGAACACGAATGGCGTTTTGTTGAAGAAAGTATAGAAAATAAACCTGAGCCAATAGAGATAAGAAATTGTATACGTGCCGTCTATTTTGGAATCGGAATGGATGATTCCTTGAAAAACTATATAGAACATCAGTTGATAAAGAGAAAAATTCTGTTTTACGATATGAAAATGGCAATAACAGCAAAGAAAAGAGTTGAAAACGATAATGGGAACCCTAATTTCTGATAAATTCGCCGCCTGGGAAGCAGAGTGCAACCAGCGCTTTAACCAGCTCAAAGCTAACGAGGAAGAGCTGAACCGCATCTTTATTGATATTTACGGCTTGCAGGATGAACTGACCCCCGAAGTGGAAGATAAGGATGTTACCGTGCGCCGTGCTGACCTGACACGGGAAATCAAAAGCCTGCTTTCTTATGCGGTTGGCTGTATGTTTGGCCGCTACTCTCTGGATGTGGACGGCCTTGCCTATGCTGGCGGTAAGTGGGATGACAGCAAATATACAACCTTTATCCCGGACGCAGACAACGTGCTGCCCATCACCGACGAAGAATACTTCACCGATGATATTGTTGGCCGCTTTGTGGAGTTTGTAAAAGTCGTGTACGGTACCGATACCCTGGAAGATAACCTTGCTTTCATCGCCAAGGCACTTGGCGTTAAGGGCACCAGCCCCCGCGCCGTCATCCGCAATTATTTCTTAAACGGCTTCTACACCGACCATGTCAAAATCTACCAGAAACGCCCCATCTACTGGCTGTACGACAGCGGCAAGCAGAACGGCTTCAAGGCGCTGATCTATATGCACCGCTACAACGCCGACACCTCCGGTCTTGTCCGCGCCGACTACCTGTACAAAATGGAGCAGGTCTACGAGAGCGAGATTGCCCGCATGGACGATGCCATCACCAACGGCGCCAGCCGCGAGGTCGCCCAAGCCACCAAGCGCAAGGAAAAGCTCGTCAAGCAGTTAAAAGAATGCAAAGACTACGACGACCGCCTCGGCCACATCGCCCTCGCCCGCATCCCCATCGACCTCGACGACGGCGTAAAGGTCAACTACGACAAAGTCCAAACCGGCGCCGACGGCAAGAAGCAGGCAATTCTGGCGAAGATTTGAGAGAAACTATGAAAAACAACAATGACCTGTTCTACACTTGCAGTCTGATCGAGGATGTCTGCGATGACGACTACGACCATGTGGTTGACCGCCTTGTGGAAGTTTATACCTCATGAATCGATGCCGTGCTTTGCAACTACAACACGGACGTTTACTATCAGTTGCGGGAATATATTTACGAGTGCTGCAAGGAAGGACAAATCTGCGCCTGAAAATACACACAGTAAGAGGAAAAATCTATGTCTGAACTGAAATATAATCAAATCGTGGATAAGCTGAACACCGAGTTTGCGTCCGAGGGGCGCAGGCTGGTGTTCTGGTACGATGACAACGGCTATTTTGCCGATGATGTGGACGCTATGCCGCTGCAAAATGCAAAAATCTGGCATCTGACGCCTACCAACCAGTTCAGAACCAAGATTTTGCTGGAACGCGAGGACTCGCAGAGCAACTACCTGATCTATGCGCCGTTCCCCAAGCCCCCCGTGGAGCAGAACCACTTGGAGGATACGATTTTGTACTCCAAGCAGTTCCACGCCGACCCGATCTCGCTGCTGTGCTCCGATCTGGGCATTGGGGCCGAGGGCAAGGCCGTCTTGCAGAAATACGCCAAGGTCGTCGGCGAGCAGACCCGCAAGCAGCGGTTCTGTGATTACAAGCTGGCAGCGTACACGGCGGATGCCGTGGAGACAGCGCTGTTCTGCACCGTCTGCAAGTGCCGCACCGCGCAGTTTGAGGACGCACTGCGGGAAATTCTGCTGGCCGACACCCCGGGCGGCAACCCCAAGCTGGACGAGCTGGCAAAGTACAAGCTGGATGAGGTGTTCTGGAAGCACTGCGAGACAGAGCTGGGCTTTGCCGTGCCCGCGCCGAATGTGGACAAGCTGAAAATCAGCCTGTTTGTGACAAGCCTTGCCCACAGCGTGAAGGTCATCCCGGACGCATGGCAGCCGTTTGCCGCCGCCAAGCCCGGCAGTGTGCTGGCCTTTATGGACGGCATGATGAACAACATAAACTACGGCGATGCCTTTGACGCAATGGCCGCCGCTGTGCAGGAGACGCTGCACGCCAAGGCTGCGCTGGCCAAGCTGCCCCATGACCTGCTGACCGACTGCGAGTGCCTGCCCTGCGTGGATGACCTGCTGACCGGGTGGATGACCGAGCGCCTGCAAGCCGAGGACGTGACTGCCGCGCTGAACGGCGAGAACATCCCGGAGCTGTGCCAGCGCCGCGCCAAGACCCACTTTGGCCGCAAGCTGGCGGTGCAGTATGCCATGCTGGAAAGCGCGTGGCATATCGTCAGCGCTGCCCACTACCGCGCCCCGGCGGATTATGAGCACGTCTGGGCGCAGTATTACCGCGAGGATTACAAAATTGACGCGCAGTACCGTGCGTTTTACACGGCCTACGACAAGCTGGACGAGCCAGCCGCCTACGACAAATTGCAGGGACTGGTTGAGAATATCTACAACACGGAATATCTGGCAAAAATCATCCCTGCGTGGAATACGGATTTCCCGCAGGAGCCCGGCATGGGCAGAATGGCGCTGCAGCGGAACTTTTTCTCGGAGTGTGTGGCCGGCAACAAGGAGCGCACCGTGGTGATTATCTCCGACGCCATGCGCTATGAAGTAGGCGCGGAGCTTGCTGCCCTGCTGGCCGAGGACCCGAAGTCTACTGTGCAGCTGACACCCCGGCTGGGCGTGCTGCCGTCCTGCACGCGGTTGGGCATGGCGGCGCTGCTGCCCCATACGCGGATGGAGATGACGCCGGAGTATCAGGTGCTGGTCGACGATATGCCCTGCGAGAACCTGGCGCAACGGCAGGCTGTGCTGCAAAAGCGCGTGCCGCAGAGCGGGTGCATCCAGTTTGACGACCTGAAAGCCATGAAAAAAGACGACCTGCGGGCGGTTTTCACCGGCAAGCAAGTCGTGTACATTTACCATAACCAAATTGACGCGCGCGGCGACAAGCCCAACGCCGAGGACGAAGTCTTTGCTGCCTGCCGCGAGGCTGTGGAGGAGATCGCTGCCATGATCCGCCGCATTGCGGGCAGCGCGAACACGCTGCACTTTATCGTCACGGCGGATCACGGCTTCCTGTACAAGCGCCACGCGCTGGCGGAGAGCGATAAAATTCCCAACACTGCCCCCAAGACGGCGTTTGTGAACCGCCGCTTTATTGTGGACGCTGACCCCATTGCGCAGCCCGGTGTCGCCAGCCTGCCGATGGCCACGGTGCTGAACACCAAGACGAACACGCTGACGGTGTCCTACCCGACAGCGGCCAATGTGTTCAAGGTGGCGGGCGGCGGCGAGAACTACGTCCACGGCGGCTCCAGCCCGCAGGAGATGATCGTGCCTGTGCTGGACGTGCGGATGGAGAAAGGCCGCATGGAGACCACTACTGTGCAGCTGACGCTGGTGAGCATTTTGAAGAAGATCACGAACCTGATCACCGCGCTAGACTTTATGCAGAACGAGCCAATCAGCGACACTGTGCGCGAGACGACCTTCCGCGTGTACTTTGTGGGAGAAGATAACGAGCGCATCTCTAATGAGAATATCGTGGTGGCTGACAAGCGCGGCGAGACGGCGGCGGAGCGGATGTTCCGCCTGCGGTTCAGCTTCAAGAACCAGAAATACGACAACAAAAAGCCGTATTATCTGGTAGCCTACGATGATAAAAATTCGGTTGAGGTGCTGCGCCGTCAGGTCGTCATGGACATTGCGATGGCGGACGACTTCGGATTTGGCTTCTGATGCAAGGAAGGAACGATTATGAGCCGTGGATTTAACATGTGGAACTATATGACCTACCACCTGGTTCACGATTACTTTAAGGCAAAGAAAAAGAAAAAAACTGAAATCCAAAATTTTGAGGTAAAGAACTATAAAGCAGCACAAAAGGCCGCAGAACAATGGATTAAGAGTGTGCGCAAATTTGCTGAAAGTTCGTATGGGGTGCATTACCCCAAAGAACTTTATTACGGTGCAACCCAGGTGTTGTTGGCTGTTTGTGCGGAGATCTACCGCAATGACCATACCTGGAACGACCACCGGAAAATTTTGGTGGATTACATCATCAACAGCGGCACGGACGGTGTGTGGTTTTCTGATTTTAAAGCGGCCACCGGTGCCGATGCAGACGTAAGGAAGCTGATCCCGCTGGGGTGGGTTGATGTTGATGAGTGTGGTGAATTCTGGACTTGCCTGGGCCGCTGCCTGAAAAAATGCCGGACTCCGCAAAGCAAATACGATGAATTGACCACGCCCTTGCAAAGATTTATTGCGGCTTTTGCATTCTGCGGGCCGCTGCAATCCAGTGTAGAAACCATCGGCACGCGATTTTTGAGCCGGGCATCAGATGGGGTTGAGCGCGCAATGCATGCCCCACCGCCCAAGGTGGATGTTTGGGGCAGCGGAAGCTCTATGGAACACATCCAGAAAATGAAGGTGATCTGGGATCACCTTTTGAACAGCAGCGATGGCGGGCGGGAAATTGATGACCCGCAGCTGTTATTATCCATGCTGATAGGGAAAACGATTACGGATATTATCATGTACGGGAACATTCCTGCAAAAGATAAGTTGTTGGAAGTTGAAATGGTCTTTGCCGAAAACCGCCTGGAGCTTGGAACAACCGCTAAAGAATTTGTGCTGGATATGGCAAACCATGGTGAAGCATGGAAGCTGGTCAGCCAGATGATGACGCCACAGGGGGACCAGCCGCCGATGTTCTGGCAGATTGCGCAGATTATGTCCATCAAGGGCAACTGCAAGGATGAGCTTGATAATTTGATTCAGGAGTTTATGGGTTTTGCTTATTGCTTTGTTTCGGAGATCATGAAAAAATATCCGAACGGCGGCTATGACCGTGAAAAGCTGCTGCCCTACTTAAAAAACCTGATGCCTGCTGAAGCACCGAAAAATTGACGGAGGATAGTACAATGCCTGATTTGGATGATAAATACAGTGAATTCAGCCGCGAGATTGGCAACGACGAACCCACACAGGATAACGCTGCCGGTGCAGCCAAGGAACCGCAGCCGGATTTCAGCGATAATGCGGATCTGTATGCGGTGCTGTGCGTCAGCAAAACGGCCTCCTCGGATGAGATCAAGTCTGCTTACCGGCGCTTGGCAAAGGAGTACCACCCTGATGTAAGCAGTGATGAGGATGCAGACGAGAAGTTCAAAAAAATTCAGCATGCCTATGAAACCCTGTTCGATGAAGTGCAGCGTGCCATGTATGATCTTGGCGGCGACAGCATGGCAGGGCTGAGCTATGAGCAACGGCTGAAAACGGTGTTCCAAGGCCGCATCGTCCGCAAGGATTTGACGAAGAAAATCAAAGAGGGCGCGAATGTGCCCGTCTATGTGCTGGAATTCCTGCTGGGGCAGTATTGCAGCAGTGATGACCCGGCTATTATTGAAACCGGCGTTGAAACGGTAAAGAAGATTCTTTCTGACAACTTTGTACGCCCGGATGAAGCACAGAAGATTCTTTCCTTGCTGAAGATGAACGGCAGCCATACCATTATTGATATGGTTACGGTGCATCTGGATATGCGCAAGGATGTGTATCTGGCCGAGTTCTCGAACTTGGGCGTGAAGGATATTCCTATTGAGGACGAATACCCGCAGAAGTATGACCGCCTGCTCTGCGGCGGCATCTGGTGCATTGTGCAGCTGAGCTATGAATTTATCGAGGAAGATAAAAAGTCTGCGCCGATCCGCATCAACCGCGTGACACCTATCCAGATGCCCCATGTCGATCTGGATGAGATCAGGCAAGGACGCAAGGCATTCAGCAAGGAAGAATGGCTGGGCCTGATGCTGCGTTCTGCCGGTTATGAGCCTGAATCGCTTACCTATCGTGAACAGTGGCTGCTGCTGACCCGTATGATTCCGTTGGTAGAGAATAACTTTAACCTGTGTGAGCTTGGCCCTCGCAGCACCGGTAAATCCCATATCTATAAGGAAATTTCGCCCAACAGTATCTTGGTTTCTGGCGGTCAGACCACCGTGGCCAACCTGTTCTATAACATGGGGCGCAAGACCGTGGGCTTGGTCGGTTTGTGGGACTGCGTTGCCTTTGACGAGGTTGCCGGCATTAAGTTCAAGGACAAAGACGGCGTGCAGATCATGAAGGACTACATGGCGTCCGGCTCCTTTGCGCGCGGCAAGGAGGAGAAGGCGGCCTCAGCCTCCATGGTATTTGTGGGCAATATCAACCAGAGCGTGGACGTTGTGTTGAAAACCTCCACGCTGTTTGAGCCGTTCCCGCCGGAGATGGGCACCGACACGGCATTCCTTGACCGTATTCACTGCTACTTGCCCGGCTGGGAAATCCCGAAATTCCGTCCGGAGCATTTCACCAACAGCTACGGCTTTATCAGTGACTATATGGCGGAATTCATCCGCGAGCTGCGCAAGGTGCAATATGGCGATGCGCTGGATAAGTATTTCAAGCTGGGCAAGAACCTGAACCAGCGTGATACGATTGCCGTGCGCCGCATGGTGGATGGCTACTTAAAGCTGATGTACCCCAACGGCGAGTTCAGCAAAGACGAGTTGGAAGAAGTGCTGCGTCTCTCGCTGGAGATGCGCCGTCGTGTCAAGGAGCAGTTGAAGAAGCTGGGTGGCATGGAGTTCTATGATGTGAACTTCTCCTACATTGATAACGAAACCTTTGAGGAAAAGTATGTTTCTGTACCGGAGCAGGGCGGCGATACGCTGATTCCTGAAGGCATGGGTGCGCCGGGCCAGTTATACACGATTTCTCGCGGCAAGTCCGGCATGATCGGCGCGTTCCGTCTGGAAAGTCAGATGCTGCCCGGCAGCGGCAAGTTTGATAAGACCGGCCTTGGCAGTGATGGCAAGGCGAAAGAAGCCGCCAACACTGCCTTCAACTTCCTGAAAGCCAATGCACGGCATATCAGCGGCAACATCAGCACCACGGCAAAGGATTACATCGTCAACTATCAGGATCTGCAGGGTATCGGCATGACGGAAAAGTTGGCATTGCCCACCGTGATCGCACTGTGTTCCATTGCCATCGGACGCCCGACGCTGAGCAGTCTTGCTGTGCTGGGCGATATTTCAATCGGAGGCACGCTGATTAAAGTAGATGAACTGGCCAACACCTTGCAGGCTTGTGCAGACTGCGGTGCGAAGAAAGTGCTGCTGCCGGCTGTGTCTATGGTGGACTTTGCCACGGTGCCGGCAGACCTGATGACGGCCTTCCAGCTGATCCCATACCAGAATGCTGAGGACGCAGTGTTTAAGGCGCTGGGGGTTGAATAAGCGCAGAAAGCGGGCAGATTATGACATGGGAAGAATATTACAGTAAATTTTACGGCTGGGCTACTTTTACCCAAATCAAAAGGCTGCCCTATGCAATGCTGAATGCGGAGGTGAACCCGGCAGAAATTGTAGATGTTGCGCGGGATATTTTGGATGAAAAAGCAGCCGGGCGCTTAATGAAACGAGCTGCCAGTGCCGGTATCCAATTCACTGCTGAGCAAATTCTGGAACTTTCCCAATGCGAAGCCGATGAAGGGCTGTATATGATTCTGAAAACTTCTTCGTGTACTTTTTCGCAAACGCAGTTGGATGATATTTGCTTTGAAACTGGTAATGACAATGTTCGCCGAAAGGTACTTGAAATTGCTCAAAATCAGGGAATTCGTTTGCAGAGAGTGTGTGATGAAGAATCAGAGGAAATTACACCACAACGCAAACATAAGCGCTCCGGTCTTTTAAGTGCGTTATTCTTCGGTGCGCTTACGGATAAAGATTCTGGTAAAATGTCGGGCTTGCAATTTAGCGTCGGCGATCACGTCCGGGTTCGGTATCGTGGTCAAGAGGGAACGATCATTGGAATTCATGGAAATTTGTATATGGTTTCTTTGAAAGATGGTGCGTATGTGGACTCTTACATTGCGTCAGATTTAGGAAAGTGCTGGTAGAGGAGACAAGTTTGCAGACAGCCCAACCACGGATATTCGTGATTGTTTTCCAAAGAACAAGGAACATTTTGTTCGAAATCTGAAGTACATGGTTAAATTTGTGGAGTGAAATTGCTATGATCCGTCACATTTTATTCTGGAAATACACTGACACGGTTAAAGCGGAACACAAAGAAGCGGAAGCACTGGCGTTCCTGCAAAAATCCGTTGCGACAATGGTCGGTCATATTGAAGGCCTCCGCTGCGCAGAAATCAATACAAACACTGCCGACGGGGAGTACGATCTCGTGTTCTATTCCGAGCTGCGGGATGCAGATGCCTTACAAGCATTCCAAAATCATCCGCTGCATGTTGCCCACCGGGAGCGCTGCAAGGCCCTTGTGACAGACCGTTTGTGCGGAGATATGGAGGCAGATTGAACATGGTTCTGTATTATTCCGGCACCGGCAACAGCAAATTTATTGCAAAATGTATCGCGTCCGCGCTTGAAACAGATTGCCTCAATCTTAATGAGCGCATCAAGGCGGAAGACACCTCGTCTGTTCAGACAGAGGAAAATGTAATATTGGTCACGCCCACCTATGCTTGGCGTATTCCGCATATTGTTTCCGACTGGCTTGAAAAAGTGGATTTAGTCAGCGCTAAACGCATCTGGTTCGTGATGGATTGCGGCAGCGAGATCGGCAATGCAGCAAAGTACAACCAGGAGCTTGCCGCACAGAAAGCCCTTACCTACATGGGCACGGCCCAAATCGTTATGCCGGAAAATTATATTGCTTTGTTCTCGGCACCGGACAAGCAGGAAGCAAAAGCGATTGTCGAGAACGCAAAGCCCGCTATCCGAAGCATCATTGACTGTATCCGTAATGGGATGGAATTTCCCGCACCGCGAAATAATTTGTATGACCGCTTTATGAGCAGCGCGGTAAATCCCATTTTCTACAAGGGAATCGTCAAGGCAGATGCTTTTACGGTAAGTGATGCCTGTATCGGCTGCGGAAAATGTGTGCAGCTGTGCCCATTGAATAACATCCGTCTGGATAAGGATAAACCTGTCTGGGGGTCAAATTGTACGCATTGCATGGCCTGTATTTGCTATTGCCCGAAAGAGGCTATCGAGTATGGCAAAAGAAGCGTGGGCAAACCGCGTTATCATTTTGAGGCTTTGGGCATGGCTGAGAACATTGTTTGATTAAGATGGCTCCCGGTTTTGCAAATCGGAACTTGAGGAGGGAATTAAGATGAAAGACGGAAAACATCCAAACCCCAATACGATCCATCCAATTGCAGGGTATGACAAAGAAATATATGTGAAGCCGACAATTACAAATCCGAACATTATTGTTGGAGACTTTACATATATTGCCGATTCGGATTTTGAAAGTCATGTTTCACATTTGTACGAGTGGAATGACGATAAACTCATCATTGGGAAGTTCTGTCAAATCGCCGCCGGGGTTGAGTTTGTGATGAACGGCGCAAACCATCAGATGAACGCTGTCTCTACATTTCCGTTCTATACCTTGGAGGGGTGGGAAATGTTACCGCCTGCAAAGGCGGATATGCCATTAAAAGGAGATACTGTTATCGAAAATGATGTTTGGATTGGGCAAAATGCGGTGATTCTCCCCGGCGTTTACATTGGAAACGGAGCGATCATTGGTGCAAACAGCGTAGTGGGCAGTGATGTTGCACCATATACAAAGGTCGTTGGAAACCCCGCAAGAGCGATTCAAAAGCGCTTTGATGATGAACTGATTGAATTGCTGCTTAAATTCAAGTGGTGGGATAGGAGCGTTGATGAAATCAACCGGCTAATTCCAATCTTGACTTGCAGTGATTTGGATAAAGTGAAAGCTGAAATCAAGAAGCAATTAGGCTGACAAAATCCAGTTTGATAGCCCGGCTGATTTTTCGAAATAGTTATTTGAAAAAGCGAACCTGCTTACAACGCAAACAGGTTCGCTTTTATCATAATAGCTAAAATTATTTCGCGTATCGATGGAATATACAAAAACGGTGAGCTGGACTATGAGGCAACTCACAAGAAATTCTTGTTGGTTCGTTCCGAAGGGACAAGACAGGTAAAAATAAATTAAGGGCAACACCGCACAATTCCCGCCTTGCGGCTTAAGCACCGCTCCGGCAGCTGCGGCACGGCATCTGCGTTGCCAAAATGCTCGATAAGACATCCAGTATTATCTGCGCTTTTGGCTTGGCATCTGCCGCACCTCGCTCGCCGTATCGGCACTTAGAATTATGCGGTATTGCCCTAAGGGCGGGACACGTCCCGCCCCTACCTATGTGCCTGATTTTCTGCGGGCAATGTCACCACGGCCTTTGCCCCCTGCGGTGCGTTCTGCATAAACTGCACACTGCCGCCGTGGGCCTGGGCGATCTGCTCGACAACGTGCAGGCCCAGGATGTGGGGCGTATTCGCCCCTGTTTCACCGGTCTGCAAGGCGTGCAGCACCGCTGCCGGGTAGCCCGCGCCATCGTCGGCCACTGTCAGTTCCAGCGCGTTTTCGCGCAGGACCGCCGCCAGCGTGATATGCACGCCGGGGGCGTTGTGGCGTGCAGCGTTGTTCAAGAGATTTTCCACCGCGCGGCCCAGCAGGGCGGCATCGGCGTGCAACACAGCCTTGTCAGCATCGGGCGGCAGTTCCACCGCCATGTCGCAGCCCGCCGCCAGCGGGCTTTCGCAGAACTCGGCGGCCAGGCGGCGCAGCAAGGGCCCGGCCTGCACAGGCTGGCGGCGCAGCGGCTGTGCGCCGTATTGCAGTTTGCTGGTCAGGTTCAAATCCTCGATGAGCGCCCGCAGCTTCTCGCTCTGGGTGCGGATGTCCCCAGCCTTCTGCCGCACGGCGGCGGGCAGCGCGGCGTCCTGTTCCAGCTGTTCGGCCCAGCCCAGAATCAGCGCCAGCGGTGTGCGCACATCATGGCTGACCCCGGCGATCCAGTTCGTCCGCGCGTCGTCCCGCCGGGCAATGATTTCCTTGCGGCGGCGCAGCTGCTCACTGGCGCGGTTGACCGCATCGGCCAGCTCGCCCGCATAGCCGGTGGTGGGTAGTTCCACCGTGCCGCCGTCGGCAATGGTGTCCAGCCCTGCCGCAATGGCCCGTAGCTGCCGCGCCCCCCGCCAGCTGAAAAAGACGCAGCACCCCACCACAGCGGCCAGCAGCACCCCCAGCGTAGGCAGCAGGCCCGCTGCCGCAGCGTACATCAGGGCGGCACTGCTGTAAATGTTGTACTTCCAGACCGAGCCGCGGGGCTGCGCCGCCACAAACAAACCGTAGTCCGCCGTCCAGCAGAACACCGGCCAATCGTCGAGATACCAGCGGGAGAAAGACGCGATTTCCGACGCTGTGTAGTGTTTATTCAAATTTTGCGGCAGGTCGTACTGCCAGATGACCGTGCCGTCCTCATCCAGCACCATGGCCCAGGCGTAGCCCTGCATCCACTGGGCAGGCGTCTGGGTGGTGTCAAATTGCAGGCCGTCGGCGGTGGGGGTCAGGGCCTCGGCCAGTGTGCCGATGCGGGCGCGGTCGTCGGATGTTTCGCCGTAATGCAGGCCCAGATAGACCGTCAGCCCCAGCAGCAGGCCCACCACCAGCAACACCACCGCTGCCGTGGCCAGCACATAGCGGCGTATCATGCGTGTAAAGGTTTTCAACTTCACATCTCCCCTGCTAGTTTGTAGCCGATGCCCCGGGCGGTCACAAGCCACTGCGGGCGGCCGGGATCGGCCTCGATTTTCTCCCGCAAATGGCGGATGTGTACGTTCAGGCTGTTCTCATAGCCGTAGTAGTCCGCGCCCCAGACGGCCTCACACAGGGCGTCGTAGGTCACGATATGCCCGCGCTCATCGGCCAGCTTTTGCAGGATGGCCCGCTCGGTGGCCGTCAGCGCGGCAGTGCCCTCCGCGCGGTGAACGGCGGCGCCCTGCAGGTCCACCGTGACACTGCCCAGCGCTACTGTGCGGGGGCGGCACAGTTCGGCCCGGTAGGCGCGCTGCAAAATATGCTGGACGCGCAGGAGCAGTTCCTGCATCAGAAACGGTTTTGTCAGGTAGTCGTCCGCGCCGAGGCCTAAGCCGAACAGCCGATCGGCGTCGGCACCCTGGGCCGAGAGAAACAGCGCCGGCACATCGGATCCTGCGTGCAGGTCGCGGAACAGCCCGAAGCCGTCGCCGTCGGGCAGGTTGATGTCCAAAATCATCAATTCGGGGCGGCGGCGGGCAAAGGCGGTTTTGGCATCGGCACAGCTGGCGGCGGTGCGCACGGTTTTGTAGCCCGCCGTGTGGAGGTTATCCGCCACAAGGGCGAGCAGGTCGGGGTTATCATCGACAAGGAGAATATCAGCGTCGTAGATGGTGGTCATGGTTGCATCCCTTTACATTGGTGTTGAGAATGTAGGGGCCGCACATATGCGGCCCACGGCTTTTCCTGAAACAGTCATCTGCCATGTGGCTGCCGGGCATGCCCGGCCCCTACCTATCATACAACGATTCAATCAGCTCCACCATAACGCGCCCCCAAATTTAAGCCAAAATTAAGCTGCCCTTACAGCTCCTTTAAGGTCGGCAGTGTATGCTGAAATCACCGAAACAAAAAGGAGCGTTGACAATGCAAACGGTAATTGAGACGAAATCCCTGTGCAAGCAGTACGGCACGCGGATGGCCGTTGACCATGTGGAGCTGCACGTGCCCCAGGGCTGCGTGTATGGGTTCATCGGGCCGAACGGTGCGGGCAAATCCACGACAATGAAGATGCTGCTGGGGCTGATCCACCCGACGTCCGGCAGCGTGCGGCTGCTGGGCCAGCCGCTGACCCGCGAAAGCCGCCTGGCCCTGCTGCGCCAGACCGGCAGCCTGATTGAAAACCCGGCTGGCTACCTGCACCTGACCGCGCAGGAAAACCTGGAAATCGTCGCCGACTTAAAGGGCGTGCCCCACAAAGACATTGGCCGCGTGCTGGATATCGTCCACCTGACGCAGGACCGCAGCCGCAAGGTGGGGCAGTATTCGCTGGGCATGAAACAGCGGCTCGGTATCGCCATGGCACTGCTGGGCAGCCCGAAGCTGCTGATCCTGGACGAGCCAACGAACGGCCTGGACCCCGCGGGCATCCAGGAAATGCGGGCGCTCATCCAGGATATGCCCGCCGCCACCGGGGCAACGGTGCTGATCTCGAGCCACCTTTTGGGTGAGATGGAGCAGATGGTCGAGCAGGTGGGCATCATCGACCATGGCCATATGCTGTTTGAGGGGCCGCTGGCCGAATTGCAACGTCACAGCCGGGGCAGCGTGACGCTGCGGCTGCTGGACCCCGCCAAGGCCGCGCCGATTTTGCGGGCGCACGGCATCGCGGCGGACGGCGGCTGCGTTACCCTGCCGCCGCTGCGGGATGACCTGCTGGCCGCGCTGGTGCAGCAGCTGGCCATGAACGGCGCGGGTGTGGTGGAACTGACGCCCCACACCAAGACGCTGGAAGAAATTTTCCTGAGCCTGACGGTCAACGAGGAGGCGGACTGATATGCTAAGCGCATTGCACGCGGAATTTCAAAAGGCGCACCGCCGCCACGATTTAGCGATTTGTCTGGTTGTGCCGGTGGTCGTGTTCCTCTGGACGGGGCGGCTCACTTCCAACGACCCGGAGGAATTGGCCAACGCGTACAGTGCCCTGCTGTACGCCCTGCCGGTGCTCAACGCGATTTTGATGCCGGTGGTCATGGCACTGCTGGCAAGCCGGTTGTGGGATATTGAGGTCAAGGGCAGCACGACAAAGCTCCTGTACACGCTGCAAAGCCGCCGCAGCCTGTTTGCGGCCAAGGCGGCGTTCGGCATCGGCGAGGTCGTTTTGATGGTCGCGCTGGAAATGGGCGCGGCGGTTTTGCTGGGGCGCACGCAGCACTACACCGAGGCGCTGCCGGTGGGGCAGCTGTTTTATCTGGGCGGCTGCACGCTGGCCGTGGATGTGATGCTGTATTTATCCGAGCTGCTGCTGATGCTGGCGTGGGAAAATCCGCTGCCTGCGCTCTGCGTCAGCATTGTAGGGGCGTTGGTAGGGCTGTTCTCGGCGTTTATGCCGCCCATCGTCAGCTATTTTGTGCCGTGGGGATATTTTGTCCCGCTGAGCAGTTACGAGGTCGCCGTCTGGGACCAGGAGACGCACACGGTCCTGTACGGCACGCGGCCCTTCAACTGGGGGCTGCTGGCGTTCACCGCGGCGCTGGCGGCAGTGCTGTTTGCAGCGGTCTGGCGCATGATGCGCGACAAGGAGGTATAACGAATGCTGAAACGTTGTATTGTTGCGGAAAACCGCAAGCTGCACGCCTCGCCGATTTGGGCCATGTTTGTGGTGCTTCCGCTGATTTCTGCCGGGTATGGGACCTTCAATTATCTGCAAAATCTCGAGATTCTGACCGAGCGGTGGTACAGTTTATGGACACAGCACACGCTGTTTTATTCGATGCTGTTCTTTCCGGCGATGGTGTCGGCGTATGCTGCCTACCTGTGGCGGCTGGAACATATGGGGCACAACTGGAATTTGATTATGGCCGTGCCGGTGCGGCCGTTTGATTTGTTCCTGGCGAAGTTTTTGGTTGTTGTAAAGCTGATGTGCTTTACACAGGTGTTTGTGTATATTTTGTATCTGGTCTGCGGGCGGCTGTTTGCCGGGTTTACCGATTGGCCGCCTGTCTCCACGTTATTCTTTATGCTGCGCGGCGTTTTGGGCGGGCTGGCCGTGGCGGCGGCGCAGCTTGTGCTGGCAATGCTGATCCGCAGTTTTGCGGTGCCGATTTTCTTAGGGCTGGTCGGCGGCATTATGGGGATGCTGCTGGGCAGCAAAGGCTTTTCCCTGCTGTGGCCCTACTGCCTGATGCAGCAGGGCATGAACGCCAACCGCAGCGAGGATATGCTGGCCGGGAATGCCGTGCCGTTTTTGCTGGCGTGCGCGGGATGGCTGGCGGCGGTGTTTGTGATTGCGGGGGTCGTGTTGGAGAAGCGGGATGTGAAGGCGTAAAGTTTACCGCCATGTAGGGGCCGCACATGTGCGGCCCGCCACTTTTCCGCAAGTGGGCGTCTGCCTTACACGCGCGGGCCGGGCATGCCCGGCCCCTGCAACTGTGCTTGCCATTTTATCCGCCCTGCTGTATAATGAAACCATCAACAAACAGGAGGGCACGCCATGACTGCCAATGCTGCCGATTTTGCCGGTACCGGATGCGGACGCCGCTATGAAAAAGAGTTGGAAACACATTTCCGCGATTGTATGCTGTTTTATCTGGATGGCCGCATCCGGTTTGAGCGCTACTGCTATGGCGAGGCCGCCTGCCTGGTGTTCAGCGTATGGGCGCACGGCTTTGACGCTGACGGTAAAATTTTGTGGGACCGCGAGCCGGAGTTTGAGAGCCAGCAGACCGCCATCCCCCGCTATCTGACCGACGTGCAGGAAAGTGGAAATGCTTTACAGTTCGATAATGCCCGCAAACGGTACGTGCTGACCGAGGAATTTGACGCGGACAAGGCGAATGGGTACAGCAAATTCAAGGTGTTCTGGCTGAAACGGAAGAAGAAATAAAAAGAGCCTTGCAGCGTGTTGATGCGTTGCAAGGCTCTTTTGTTGTAAAGGCCGCGCGGGCGGCATACATGCCGCCCCTACAAGGCTTTTCCGGGCAGGCTTGTAGGGGCCGGGCATACCCGGCCCCTACGGAGCAGTTAAGGAATCAGAACCGCTCCACACCGTCTGCGGTCACGCGGGCGTAAATCAGCGGCGGGACGGTCGGCTTTTCGGCACGGATGATGAGGCCGCCGCGGTACATTTCCTCGGCTGCGGCAAACAGGCTCTCGTCGTCAGCGTAGAACGTGCAGATGCTCTCCCCCGCTTTGACGTAATCGCCAAGCTTTTTGTGCATCGTGATACCGGCGGCAAAGTCGATGCTGTCCTCTTTCTTGATGCGGCCCGCGCCCAGCAGCACGCTGGCGTTGCCGATCTTCTCAACGTCATTCTTATAGATATAGCCGTCAGCTTGGGCGGTCAGCTCATAGCTGTACTTGGCTTTCCGGAACTTGTCGGCGTCTTTCAGCACGCTGATATCGCCGCCCTGGGCCGCAAACATTCGGCAGCATTTTTCAAAGGCCGTGCCGTCGGCAATGACGCTCTCGGCCAGCTTGCGGCAGGTGGGCATATCGCCCTTGCCCGCCAGCACCAGCATATTGCTGGCCAGCTGCAGGCAGACCTCGGTCAAATCGACCGGGCCTTTGCCCTGCAAAACGGCCATGCTCTCGGCCACTTCCAGCGAGTTGCCGATGTTGTAGCCGAGGGGCTTGTCCATATCGGTGATGAGCGCCGCAACCTTGCGGCCATGGGCCGTGCCGATGGCAACCATCTGGCGGGCCAGTTCCAGGGCACCGTCCAGATCCTTCATGAACGCGCCGTCGCCCATCGTGACGTCCAGCAAAATGGCGTCGGAACCGGCGGCCAGCTTTTTGGACATGATGGAGGAGGCAATCAGCGGAATGCAGCCGACTGTGGCGGTCACATCGCGCAGGGCGTACATTTTTTTGTCGGCCACAGCAATTTTGCCGCTCTGGCCGATAACCGAAATGCCAATCTCGTTGACCTGCTTGAAGAACTCCTCCTGGGTCAGGCTCGTGCGGGTGCCGGGCACAGACTCCATCTTATCGATCGTGCCGCCGGTGTGGCCGAGGCCGCGGCCGCTCATCTTGGCAATCTTCACACCGCAGGCTGCGACGATGGGCGCAATGACCAGCGTCGTCTTGTCGCCGACGCCGCCGGTGGAGTGCTTGTCTGCCTTGATGCCCGCGATGGCGGACAGATCGACCATATCGCCGGAGTGGGCCATGACGTCGGTCAGCATGGCGGTTTCCTCGTCAGTCATGCCGCGCAGGTAAATCGCCATGAGCAGCGCCGACATCTGGTAGTCGGGCACGTCCCCTGCCACATAGCCGTCGACGGCAAAGGCAAGCTCGTCATGGTTCAGCGTACCGCCGTCGCGTTTCTTGGCGATAACATCGTACATTCGCATAATTTTTCTCCTTTTAAAAAGCAGAGGCCACCCGGCAGTTCAACCGGGCGGCCCTGCGTACTGTTGTGATTAACGGCTGCCCTTGTCGTAAGGAATGCCCTCGGCCTTGGGGGCCTGGGAGTTCTTGGAGGTGAAGATCAGCACGATCATCGTGACGATATACGGCAGCATCTGGTAGAAGTTGGAAATCTCCTTGACACCCTCAAACTTCGGTAGGAAACTCAGGGTGGAGTTCAGCGCGGCAATGACCTTGAACAGCGCGAAGAACAGCGACGCGCCCAGGATCGGCAGCGGTTTCCAGTTGCCGAAAATCATAACGGCCAACGCCAGGAAACCGTAGCCGCCGACGTCGGAGTTGAAGCCGGAACCGGCTGCCACCGTGTAGGCCAGGCCGCCGATGCCGCCCAGGAGGCCGGAAATCAGCACACCAGCATAGCGCATCTTGTAAACGTTAATGCCGACGGAATCCGCCGCCTGGGGATGCTCGCCGCAGGCGCGCAGACGCAGGCCAAAGCGAGTCTTGTACAGCACGATGTAGGCTGCGATGAACAGGACGATGGCGACCGGAGTCGTCAGGTAGAAATACTTGAAGATCAGGTTGTTCCAGAAGCTGGGGCCGTCCACCGGGGCAAGGCCGAAGGTCTCGCGGGTGATGCGCACCCAGTTGGGAATGAAGATGGTGGTCAGGCCCTGGCCCTGAATGGCCCAGGTCATGACGACCGCGAATGCGGGGGCAAACTGGTTTAGCGCTGTGCCGCCGATGGTCTGGTCAGCCTTCAGGTTGATGGCCGCGAACGCCAAGAACAGTGAGAAGATCATGCCGGTAATGCCCGCCACCAGAATGGCAATGAACATCGACAGCTGCGGGTGCGCGGGGCCGAAACCGCTCTGGTCCAGGCCCTGCAGCGTAAAGCAGGCAAACAGTGCGCCAATGATCATCATGCCTTCCAGCGCGATGTTGATAACGCCGGAGTGCTCACTGAACATACCGCCCATAGCGACGAGCAGCAGCGGCACTGCGAACAGGATTGTCATACTGATAATGTTAGCAGCGATCATCATTTCGCAGCACCTCCCTTTTCTTTACGGCCGGAGACCGCCTTGGCAATGACGCCGCGCATCAGCAGGGCGAAAGCCGCCAGGTAGATGATAACGGCAATAACGATATCGATTGTCTCGGAGGAGTATGCAGGCTGCATGGCGGCACCGCCGACCTGAATGTAGCTGATGAACAGCGCGGCAAAAATCGTGCCGATGGGGTTGGAGCTGGCCAGCAGGGCGACCGGGATGCCGTTGAAGCCCATGCCGAGGATGGACTTTTCCAGCACGTACTGGCCGGTACCGGCCAGGTAGTAGATGGCGCCGCCAATGCCGGACAGCGCACCGGAAATGACCATGGAAAGCACGATGTTACGCTTGGAATTGATACCCGCATACTGGGCGGCATCACGGCTGAGGCCGCAGGCTTTCAGCTCATAACCGAAGGTCGTCTTTTGCAGGATGACCCAGACGAGGATGGCAAAAAGAATCGTGATAATGATGGAAATGTTGATCCAGCTGGAATTGCCGAACAGCGCGGCAAACGGCCCCTTGGGCAGGATAGCCCCTGGGTTGGCGGCGCTCAGCGCGGCGGTACGGTCCGAGTTGGACGCGCCCCAGCCGGAAGCCAGCATATTGGGCATATTCGCCAGCAGCAGGTTCACCAGATACATACCGATCCAGTTGAACATGATGGCGGTGATGACCTCATTGACGTTGAAATACGCCTTGAACAGGCCCGGGAAAACGCCCCAGATGGCACCGCCCACAGCGCCCGCCAGCAGGCAGACGTACCACGGCATCTGGAACTGAATGGCGCACAGCAGCGAGAAAAATGCACCCATGGTGTACTGACCGGAAGCGCCGATGTTGAACAGGCCGGTCTTGAAGGCAAAGCCGACGGACAGGCCGCACATCATCAACGGCGCTGCCTGATACAGCACCTTGCCCAGCTTGTCCATGTTGGAAAAACCAGTGGTCAGCATGGCTTTCATGCCGCCCAGGGATGCCGAGGGATTCAGCAAGACCAGCAGCACAAAGCCCAGCACCAGACCGATGACGATGGACAAAAGGCTTGCCAGTACGCCTACGACGGCGGGACGCTGCAAAAGCGGCTGTTTATTTTGTTTGCTCATGCTTTCGCCTCCCCTTGCTTTTTGGCACCTGCCATGTACAGGCCCAATTCTTCCACGGTGGTCTTGCGCGGGTCAAACTCGCCCACGATCTCACCTTCATAAATGACCAGGATGCGGTCAGACAGGTTCATGACCTCGTCCAGTTCGAGACTGACGAGCAGGACCGCGCGGCCCTTGTCGCGCTCGGCCACGATCTGCTTGTGGATATACTCGATTGCGCCGACGTCCAGGCCACGGGTGGGCTGGACTGCGACCAGCAGCTCCGGCTCCTTATCGACCTCGCGGGCGATGATGGCCTTCTGCTGGTTGCCGCCGGACATACTGCGGGCGATGGTGGCAGGGCCTTGGCCGCTGCGCACGTCATACTGCTTGATAAGGCGCTCGGCGTATTCCTGCACGGCGGCCTTTTTGATGAAGCCGTGATTCTGGAACTCGGGCTGCCAATAGCGCTGCAAAACCATATTGTCCGCCAACGTGTAATCCAGCACCAGGCCGTGCTTGTGGCGGTCCTCCGGGATATGGCTCATACCCGCCTTGCTGCGCTCGCGGATGGGGGCGCTGGTGATGTCCTTGCCTTCCAGCTTGATGGTGCCGGAGGTGGGCTTTTCCAGACCGGTAATGCCGTAGATCAGTTCACTCTGGCCGTTGCCGTCGATACCGGCGACGCAGACGATCTCGCCCGCGTGGACATTGAAGCTGACGCCGCGCACGGCGTTGTTCTTGTGTACCTTGCTGGGCACAACGAGGTTTTCCACTTCCAGAATCGGCTTGCCCGGCTCGCAGGGCTTTTTCTCGACGGCAAACTGCACGTCGCGGCCAACCATCATCTTGGACAGTTCCTCTTTGGTGGTGTCCTTGATATCCACCGTGCCGATGTACTTGCCCTTGCGCAGGACCGTGCAGCGGTCGGAAACGGCCATGATCTCGTTGAGCTTATGGGTGATGAACAGGATGCTCTTGCCCTCGGCCTTGAAGCCGCGCATGATATCCATGAGCTCGTCAATCTCCTGCGGAGTAAGAACTGCCGTAGGCTCGTCGAAAATCAAGATCTCATTGTCGCGGTACAGCATCTTCAGGATCTCGACACGCTGCTGCATACCGACGGAAATGTCGCTGACCAGCGCGTCCGGGTCGACCTTCAGGCCGTACTTTTCGCTCAGGGCCATGACCTTTTTGCGGGCCTCGTCCTTCTGCAAAAAGCCGTGCTTCGTATCCTCGACGCCGAGGATGATGTTATCGAGCACCGTGAAGCACTCGACCAGTTTGAAGTGCTGATGCACCATGCCTATGCCCAGTGCGTTGGCATCGTTCGGGTTGTTGATCTTGACTTCTTTTCCGTTTTTCTTGATCGTACCCTGCTCCGGCTGGTACAGACCAAAGAGCACGCTCATCAAGGTAGATTTACCGGCACCGTTCTCGCCCAGCAGGGCATGGATCTCGCCCTTGCGCAGCTGCAGGGTGATATCGTCGTTGGCTTTGATACCGGGGAATTCCTTGGTGATGTGCAGCATTTCGATGACATAATTATCTGCCAATCGTTGCACGCCCCTTTCAATGTGTACGGGCTTGTACACAAATTCTTACTCTATATTATACAGAAAAACTCTGCTGTGCACAAGAGAATCTGCGCAAAAAGTCGTCAGAATTTGTAGAAAACCAACAAAAACCACCCTGCGCGGGGTGCGCAGGGTGGTCAAAAGTCATGCCTTTAAAGCATCTGCCGTATCAGATCAGCTCTGGTAGTCCACGGTGATGGTGGTGACAGCGGGCTTGACATCAGCATCGAAGCTGTCGTCGATGGCCAGAGAGCCGTCCACGATAGCAGCGTACATGGTGTCGTACTGCTCCTGGGTGAAGCTGGTGAACTTGCTGGTCGCCATGGGCAGACCAACACAGTTCTCAGCAGCGCCGAGCTTGGTCTCCTTGCCGGAGTAGGTCTCACTGAACTTCCAGCCGTTGTTCAGGGCATCGGTCAGGGCCTCGTTGACAGATTCGGCCAGACCCTTCATGGCGGAGGTGACAACGGTGTCGAACTGACCGGACTGGTCAACGTCAACGCCGATCATCTTGCCGCCGTTGGCCTGAGCAGCAGCGTCGCAGCTCTGGCAGACAGGGCCGCCGCAGGCAAAGACGACCTCGGTACCCTCAGAGTACCAGCCATCCATCTTGTTCTTGACTTCATCGGTAGCAGCGAAGCCGCCGGAGTACCAGTACTTGATGTTGACATCCGTAGCGCCGATCTCCTTGGCAGCGGCGTCAGCGCCCTGCACGAAGCCGTAGCCGTAACGGATAACAGCGGGAACGGCCATGCCGCCCAGGAAGCCCAGCTCCTTGTAGCCGTCGTAAACAGCGGCGTAGCCAGCCAGATAACCGGCCTGCTCTTCCTTATAGGTGATCAGCGCGGTGTTGGCCGTGGGGGTCTTGTCGCCCAGGTCGGCGGTGGAAACGTCCAGGGCCAGGAACTGCACATCGGGGTACTTCTCCTGAGCCTCGGCAATGGCGGAACCGAACAGGTAGCCAGCCACGACGATGGACTTAGCGCCGTCGTTGACAGCGTTGTCCATCTGCTCCAGACGGGCAGCGTCAGAGTCCTCAGTGGGACGGTAGTAGTTGGCGCTCAGGTTGTTTGCAGAGCAGAAGTCCTGCACGCCCTGCCAGGTGTACTGGTTGAAGGACTGGTCATCGATGTTGCCAACGTCGGTAACGAAGGCGACATCGGTCTTGCTGCCGGAAGTGCTGGCGGCAGAAGCGGCCTCAGAGGTAGCCTCCGTCGTGGTGCTCGTGGCGGTGCTGGCGGAAGAACCGCCGCAGGCAGCCAGAGAGAGCGCCATGCTGGCAGCCATTACAAAAGCAAGAAACTTTTTCATGGTTTTGATCTCCTTAGGTTGTTTTTCAGTTGCGCAGCGGGGCGAGTTCCCCGCCGCAGTACCTTCAGTATACCGCATCTGCGGCGGCAATTCAATGAAAAAAGATGACAAAAAGAATTACAAAAGCATAACAAAGGGTTTACATGGTCCGATTCACCGTCACATTGGGGGTGTCGGGCAGGGTGTCCAGGTCGGCGTAGGCATCCACTTTGCGCACGCTGGTACGCAGATCCTCGTACAGTTTTCGGTAATCGTCCTGGGTGAAGGTGTCAAACCGCCAAGGCGCACCCGCTTCCAGCGCGACCGCGCCGGTGGTGTAGCCGACCTTCTCGCTCTGGCCCGCGCTCTGGGTGTCCCAGCTGCCATTCGTGAAGAAGCTGTACAGCTCCCGCTGGACGGCGGCGTTATAGCACTTGACCGCGCTTGCCAGCACGCGGCCGCTCAGGGCGGTGTTGTCCACATCGGTGGTGACAGCCTTACCGCCGGTCTGGTTGACTGCGGAGACCGCACCCTCATACAGGTTGCCGCCGCTGACCACAATGAGCGCTGTACCGTTATTGTACCAGTCCACCATACGCTGGGTGATGGCATCGCTGTTCTCGTCGGTGTCAGTGAACCAGGTCTGTAAGGTCACGTCCTCGCCCTGTAATTCTGCGGCGGCCTCTGCCCCCTGCAAAAAGCCGGTGGCGTACCGCACAATGCCGGGCACCTCCCGCGTGCCAATGAAGCCGAGGGCGGTGTACCCTTCGGTCACGACGGCGTAGCCCGCCAGATACCCGGCCTGTTCTTCCTGGAAGAGGACGCAGTGGACGAGTTCGGCAGTCTTGTAGGCGCTGTAATCGGCGTTGTGGGGTTCATCGTCGAACAGCAGGTAGTGTACATCGGGGTAGTTGTCCTGGATGCGGTAGAGTGCTTCGCCCGCAGCCTCGCCCTGGCAGACGACAAGCCTTGCGCCGCTCTCGGCGGCGGCACGCAGGGCAGTCTCGGCATCATCGGCCGTATTGCCCGCGGCGGCATAGGTATCGGCGGTGTAGCCGTACGTGTTGGCGAAGGTCTGCACGCCCTGCCACAGCATGGCGTCTGCCCCGTTCTCTGTGCCGGAGGGGCCTGTCACCAGTGCAATGGTCTGTCCGCCTGCCGGGATCAGCGTCGGGTCATCGGGCTGGTAGACGAACGTTGCGTCGTTGGTGGGGGCGGTCACGGTATTCTGTTCCTGCGCCGGGTCGGCGGCGTCAGCCGCCTTGCAGGCGGTCAGCCCCGCCAGCAGTACCAGCGTCAGGAACAGTGCTAAGAATTTCTTCATGGGTTAAGGGAACTCCTTTGGTTTTCTGAAAAGCCGCCCCTCAAAGGGGAGCCAAAGAATTTTCACTCCAGATTCGCCGGGCCGAAGCCGTAGGGCAGCAGGTCGCCGAGGGTGGTCACGATGTAATCGTTCTCGTCTTTCGCCATAATGACGGTCAGTTTCGGCCCGCCGAACTCATAGAGCGCCTGGCGGCAGACACCGCAGGGGCCAGTGACGAGGGTGTTCTTCTCCCCCACTTTGCTGCCCACAATGGCGATAGCGTCAAACTCGCGCACCCCCTCGCTGACTGCTTTGAACAGGGCCGTGCGCTCGGCGCAGTTCGTGGGGGTGTAACCTGCGTTCTCGATGTTGCAGCCCTTGAACACGCGGCCATCCCTGGCCCGCAGCGCCGCGCCCACATGGAAGCGGGAGTACGGCACATAGGCAAACTTCTGGCCCTCAAAGGCTTCGCGGATCAGGGCCTGGATCTCAGCTTTTTCCATCTTACTTCTCCAAAAAGGCGTCCACGCCCAGCGCGACCTTCATCATGGCGGTAAAGCTGGTTTGGCGCTGTTCGGCGGTGGTGATCTCCGGCGAGACAAAGCTGTCGGAGATAGTCAGCAGGCAGGCCGCGCGCTTGCCCAGCACCTTCGCGTTGTGGAACAGCGCGAAGCTTTCCATCTCAACGGCCAGGCAGCCCTTTTCGTCGCGCAGTTTTTCCCAGTAGGTGGGCTTGGCGTCGCTGGGCTGGCGGTAGAACACGTCGGAAGAATGGATGTTGCCCTCGATGAGAGGGATGTCCGCAGCCTTGGCGCTGGCACGCAGGGCGTCGTTCAGCTCGGCGCTGGGGGTCTGGATATCGTCGGTGTCGCCGCTCTGGGTCACGGCGTAGTTGCTCTCGGAGTAAGCACCGGTAGCCAGCACAACGTCAAACAGCTTGGCCTTGTCGGTGTAGGAGCCTGCGGAACCGATGCGGATGATGTTCTCAACGCCGTACTGGCTGAACAGCTCATAAGAATAAATACCGATGGACGGCATACCCATACCGCTGCCCATCACGCTGATGGGGCGGCCCTGGTAGGTGCCGGTATAGCCGAGCATACCGCGCACATCGGTGACGACGCGCGGGTTCTCGAGGAAAGTCTCGGCAATGAATTTAGCGCGCAGCGGGTCGCCGGGCATCAGCACGGTCTTGGCAAAATCGCCCTTTTCGGCGCGGTTATGAGGGGTAGACATAAGAGCACACTCCTTTATTTTAGGTTATTTGTAGGTATAGTATACCACACTTTCGCAGTTTGTGGTAAAATTAAATGAAAGATTTTTGTGAAAGAGGGATTCTTATGCAGCTGCCGCACCATTGCACCCTTTGCCCCCGGGCCTGCGGGGCCGACCGCGCCGCCGGGCAGCGGGGCCTTTGCGGGGCCGACGATACCCTGCGGGTAGCCCGCGCCGCCCTGCACCACTGGGAAGAGCCGTGCTTAAGCGGCGACCCCAGTGCCGAGACCGGCAGCGGCACGGTATTTTTCAGCGGGTGTACGCTGCGGTGCTGCTACTGCCAGAACTACCCCATCAGCCAGGGTGAGGTTGGCAAGGAGATTTCCGTAGAGCGGCTGGCCGAGATTTTTATGAATCTGCAAAACGGCGGGGCGAAAAATCTGAACCTCGTCACGGCATCGCAATACCTGCCCTGGGTCACAGCGGCGTTGGATCAGGCAAGGACCGCCGGATTCTGCCTGCCAGTCGTTTACAACACCGGCGGGTATGAGACGGTGGAGGCCGTCAAGGCGCTGGCCGGGTATGTGGACATCTGGCTGGCGGACTACAAGTATGCGGACGGTGCGCTGGCTGCCGAGCTTTCCGCCGCGCAGAACTACCCTGCCGTGGCCGACGCCGCCCTTCGCCAGATGCTTTTGCAGACCGGTGCGCCGGTGTACGATGCGGACGGCTATTTACAGAAGGGTGTCATTGTGCGGCATCTGGCACTGCCCGGCCATGCGGCGGACAGCAAGGCCGTTTTGCAGCGGCTGGCCGCACTGCGGGCGGAAACGGGCGTCGCATTTATCCCGAGTTTGATGAGCCAGTTTACCCCTTTTTATAAGGCGGCCGAGCACGGTTTAGGGCGGCGCATCACGACCTATGAGTACCGGCAGGTCATTGACGAGGCCGTGCGCCTGGGCCTGACCGACGGCTATATGCAGGAAAAAAGCAGCGCCCGCGAGGAATACACGCCGCCGTTTGATTTGGAAGGAGTGTAAAGATGCTGCTTTCGATTCTCTATCTTGCTTTATTCATATACGTTGGCCTGCTCTTGGCCCGCCGGGCGGTGCCGGATGGGAGCGCTGCCGTTATTCTGCCGCTGGGCTGCGGGTTTGGCGTGTCGCTGCTGGCGGTGCTGCCTGCGGTGCTTGCGCTGGCGCTGGGCTTCACGCTGCCCGCCGTTCTGCTGGCGGCTGCAGCCGCAGGCGTTCTGGGCGGTGTGCTGCTGCGCCGGGGTGTGCGGCTGCGCGGCATGGCAAAAGATGCCGATTGCGGCGCACTGTGGGCCTGCATCCTGCCGGTCGCGCTCATCACGCTGTACCTGCTGCACACCCATGTACTGCACATGGTAAACGGCGCGTACCACACCGGGCAGAGCTGCTACGGCGATATGCCGATGCACCTGGGGTTCATTAAATATATCGCGCAGAGTGGTGAATTTTTACCGTGCTATCCCCTATTGGGCGGCGAGCACCGGTTCGGGTATCCGTTCTTGTGCGAGACTGTCTCCAGCGTATTTTTGGTGCTGGGGGCGGACCTGCGCACGGCATATCTTCTGCCGATGCTTCCCGCATTTTTGTCGGTGTACGGTATGTTCTGGCAGCTGGCCCACCGGATGACGGGCAGCGCCGCCAAGGCGAGCCTTGCGTTTTACCTGTTCTTTATGGGCAGCGGGTTCGGCTTTGTGTATTTTCTCGGCAGTGCTGAAAAGTTTGCGGGCATCTTCACCGGTTTCTACACCACACCGACAAATTTTGTGGAGCAAAACATCGAGTGGGTCAACCCCATCGTCGATCTGCTCATCCCCCAGCGGGCAACGCTGTTCGGCTGGTGCGTGCTCTTTCCCGCCGTGTACCTGCTGTGGCGGTTCTGCTATGAGGGCAAGCGCCGCCTTTGGCCATGGCTGGCCCTGCTGGCGCTGCCTCTGCCGCTTTTGCATACCCACAGTGCGCTGGCGCTGGTGCTTTTGTGCCTTGTGGGCGGCGTATACACTCTGGCGCAGGGTGCACGGCGGGAGGCGCTTTTGCCCTGGCTGGGGCTGGCGGCGGTGTGCGGCGCGGCGTGGCTGGCGCAGATGCTGCCCACCGTGCTGGCCCAAAGCCTGGACGGTCAGCACATGCTGCGGCTGCACTTCAACTGGATCAACGGCCAGGACGACGGCACGCTGAAGGACAATTATTTCTGGTTTTACATCAAAAATATCGGGCTTGTGTATCTGCTGCTGGTTCCGGCGTTTATCCACGCCAAGCCCAAACAGCGGTGGCTCTACGGCGGCGGGCTGGCAATTTTGGCGCTGGCGGAGTTCGTTGTGTTCCAGCCCAACAATTACGACAATAACAAACTGCTTTACGTCTGGCATATGCTGGGGTGCATTTTAGCGGCGCAGCTGTTGGTCGATTTGTTTGACAAGGTCCGTGCCCTGCCCTGGCGGGCGTTGGGGCTGGCGGTGTGCTGTTTTGCGGCCATGTTCGGCAGTGTGCTGACCGTCGGGCGGGAGATTTTCAGCGACTACCAGCATTGGAGCGCGAATGACATTGCACTGACCGACTATATTGATGCGAACGCCGAGAGCGACGCACTGTTTTTGACAAGCGACAGCCATGTCACGCCGGTATTTGCGCTGGCCGGGCGGCGGATACTCTGCGGGTCAGGCAGTTATGTCTATTACCACGGCATGGATTACGCCGACGAGTACCGCGCCATGGCAGCGCTGTACGAACATCCCAACGAGGGCACACTGGCGGCGTGGGATGTGGGGTATGTGCTGTTTGATTCCTCCGTCTACGGCAAATTTGCCGATGCAGACGAGAGTTGGTACGCCGCGCGGTATCCCATCTGGTACGAAAATGACGGATGCCGCGTGTATAAAATTGTATAAACAAGATCCGCGCCGGATGTTTTCCTGCGCGGGCTTTGCCTATTCCCCAAAAATTTCTTTCTGCATTTTCTTTGTCAGCTTGGCAAAAATCAGTGCATACCCGCTTTTGCACAGGCGCACGACCTCTTCCTGCGGCACGGCCCCATCCAGCCGCACGCTGATCCAGTGCTGCTTGTTCATGTAATACCCAGGCAGGATATCCGGGTACTGTCGCTGCAGGAAGTTTCCCTCCTCCGGTGCGACTTTCACCGTCAGCATCGGATGGTTTTGGTATTCCGGGGCACAGTCGTCTGCCGTAGTCAGCAGTGCGGCGAACATTTTGCCGCCCACCATATAGCGATCCCAGCCCCACTCGGGTTTATAATCCCGCACTGCGCCGGGATTTGCCAGCAGCAGGGTATCCAATTCCGGGTAACGCTCAAATGTCATCGGGTTTCCCTCCTTTGTAAAAACAGTATAGCATACTCCGCCCCTCTTTCACATAGGATTTGACAGAAATTCCTATGTGAGGAGGTCAGGCTATGAAGGGCGACCCTGAGGAGCGCGCGGCGGCGGTGGGACGGTATATTGTGGAGAGCGGAGCAACCGTGCGGGCGGCGGCAGCCGTGTTCGGCGTGAGCAAATCCACGATCTGGAAGGACCAGCACCGGCTGCGCCGCCAGAACCCCGGCTTGTGGGCCGAGGTGCAGGCCGTCGTGCAGAAAAACAAGGCCGAGCGTCACCTGCGCGGCGGCGAGGCCACGCGGCGGAAATATTTGCGTGAACCATCTTGCACCGCGCCGCACGGCACAGTATAATAAAGAAAAAGCCAAAAGGATGGTGTACCTATGAAGCGGCAGGATTACATCAGCTGGGACGAATATTTTATGGGCATTGCCCTGCTTTCGGCCATGCGGTCGAAGGACAACAACAGCCAGGTCGGCGCTTGTATCGTCAGCCCCGAGAATAAGATTTTGTCTTTGGGCTACAACGGTATGCCCATCGGCTGCAGCGACGACGATATGCCGTGGGAGCGCGAGGGCGAGGATCTGGACACAAAATATATGTATGTCTGCCACTCGGAGCTGAACGCAATTTTGAACAGTCCCAACCACGATTTGCGCGGTTCGCGGATGTATGTGACGCTCTTTCCCTGCAACGAGTGCGCCAAGGCCATCATCCAGAGCGGCATCAAGGAATTGATCTATTTATCGGATAAATATCATGACACGCACGCCAGTATTGCCAGCCGTCGGATGTTCAACATGACCGGCGTGAAATACCGCGCGTATCAGCCCACCGGGCGCGAGATCAAATTGGACGTATAAGGAGCTGTGGATATGAAAACCATCATCATCGGCATTGCAGGCGGCACCGGCAGCGGCAAGACGACCCTGACCGAGAAGCTGCGGGATCATTTCGGTGCGAACGAGGTCAGCGTCATCAACCATGACAGTTACTACAAGCGCCACGACGAACTCCCCTACGAGGAGCGCTGCAAGCTGAACTACGACCACCCGGACAGCTTTGACACGCCGCTGATGGTCGCCCACCTGCGGGAGCTGCGCGCCGGCCACCCGGTGCAGGTGCCGGTGTATGACTACACCATCCACAACCGCAGCGACAAGGTCGTTCTCGTGCAGCCCGCGCCGGTCATCATTGTCGAGGGTATTTTGATCTTCGACTCCCCCGAGCTGTGCGACTTGATGGATATGAAGGTGTTCGTGGACACCGACGCCGATGTGCGCATTCTGCGCCGCATCGTCCGCGACGTCAAGGAGCGCGGCCGCACGCTGGACAGCGTGGTCAACCAGTATTTGACCACCGTCAAGCCGATGCACGAGCAGTTCGTCGAGCCGAGCAAGCGCAAAGCCGATTTGATTGTGCCCGAGGGCGGGCACAACCTAGTGGCGCTGGAGCTGCTGATCAAATGGGTGGACAATCATCTGCATAATGCAGAATAAAAAATGAAAAGGCAGGCGCAAAGCAGCGTCTGCCTTTTTTAGTTCCTCTTTGATGGGAGTTTCCACCGCAGCGGGTGAGGGGTGGACCGCAGCCTCGCGGCATAAACAGTCAGCTCCCGGCCGCCGCTCCCCTTCTGGCGCTATGCGCCACCTCCCCCGTATCGGGGGAGGCTGTCCTCAAAGGGGAGGCTTTTACTCGAATTACGCCTTTGCCTGGCTCGGATGCGGGACGGGCGGCATTTTTGTAAACAGGGCTTTCAGCGCCAGCGGTGTGGCGACGCTGGACACAACGATCAGCAGGATGACCGCCGTAAAGTAGACCGGGTCAACGACTCCGACTTCCAGGCCCTTCTGGGCAACAATCAGCGCGACCTCACCGCGGGTCATCATGCCGACACCGACCTTGAGAGCATCGCCCCAGTTAAAGCGGCAGATTTTGGCCGCCAGGCCGCAGCCGATAATCTTGGTTGCCAGCGCCACAATGACAAAGCAGACGCAGAACAGGAAGATTTCCGGCGTAAGGCCGCTGATATCGGTTTTCAGGCCGATGGACGCAAAGAACACCGGTGCAAAGATGACATAGTTGCTGATGTCCACGCGGCGCTCGACGTAGGAGGCGTCGTTCATCGTGCACAGGACGATGCCCGCAATGTACGCGCCGGTGATATCGGCAATGCCGAAGTACTGCTCGGCAATGTAGGCCATGGCGAAGCAGAACGCCAGGCTGACGACGGTGATGCGCTGGGTGTGGGGGTTGCGGGCGTCCAGCCACTTCATGGCGTAGTGGATGATGACGCCCACACCGATGGCGACAAGGAAGAACAGCACAGTCTGGATCAGCACGCCGCCGATGCCGGTGCCCTCGCCGGAGCTGGCACCCAGCACGCAGGTCAATACGATGATACCGATGACGTCATCAATGACCGCCGCGCTGACAATGGTCGTGCCGAGGAAGCTCTTCAAATGACCAAGCTCCTGCAGCGTTGCCACTGTGATGGAAACGCTGGTGGCCGTCATGATGGTGCCGATGAACAGCGCACGGTAAAACTCCGGGCTGCCCACTGCCGCAAAGCCGTAGAACGCGCCATACAGCAGCGTGCCGCCCACCAGCGGCACAAACACGCCCACGCAGGCGATCAGCGTAGCGATGGGGCCGGCACGCATCAGCTCTTTCAGGTTCGTGCCCAGGCCGGTGGTGAACATCAGCAGCACGACGCCGATTTCGGCGAAGATGGAAATGGAATCGCTGGTCTGTACCAAGTTCAGCAGGCACGGCCCGATGAGCAGACCGGCGATGATCTCGCCCACGACCTGCGGGGCCTTGCACTTGCGGGCGACCAGCGCAAAGAATTTGGCGCTCAGAATAATGATCGCCAGGTCACGAAAAATGGAATACATGAAATATCCTCTCCTTTTGTCCGGGTGAAATCGTGCACCCACAGAAATTGGGAAGTCGTACATCCCCGATGCACGCATTTTTGATCTGCAGGGAGGCGCAATGCCCGGAAGATGTTTCACACCTATATAGTTTTAGCACCTTGCACGGCGGTTTGCAAGAGGATAAAACGTACAAAATATGCAGTTCGAGCGCATATTTTGCGTGCATTTCGCCCATCGGGAAAATTTTCGAGAATTTTCTGCAATTTTTGCTTGACATTTGCCGCACCGATTGCTATAATAGCTCATGCAGTCAGGCGCTGCACAACTGAATATGTGGAAAGATGGCTGAGCTGGTCTAAGGCGCACGACTGGAAATCGTGTAGGGCCCCTAAAGCCCTCAAGGGTTCGAATCCCTTTCTTTCCGCTTATGAACCGCCCTCGTGAGTTTTCATGAGGGCGGTTTTGCTGTTGCCCTATGCCCCAAGTTCCCTGCCTCCTATCTGCGGCGGGGAATTTTTATTGACATTTTCGGTCTATTGTAGTAGACTATAAGTAAGGACAGGTCTATTGCAATAAACCAGGAAGGAGCTTTCCCTATGCCAAACCATGAACCGCTGCGCCTTGCCGAGGGTGAATACCGTTTTGCCTGCCTTGTGTGGGACCATGAGCCGCTGCCCAGCGGGCAGCTGGTGACGCTGGCCGCCGACGCGCTGGGCTGGAAAAAGAGTACGACCTATACCGTGCTGAAAAAGCTCTGCGAACGGGGCGTTCTGCAAAACGCCGACGGCCAGGTGACGAGCTTTATTAAAAAGGAAGATGTCCAGCAGGCCGAGAGCGCCGCCGTGGTGGATAAGACCTTTGGCGGCAGCCTGCCGCGCTTTGTGGCTGCCTTTTTGAACACCCAGCCCATCAGCGACGCCGAGGCTGCCGAGATCCGTGCACTGCTCGACGCCGCCCACCGCGAGGAGGGATAGTTATGCGCAGTACCGTGTTCGCGTTTTTGCTGCTCAGCGCCCGGGGCGGCGCTGCCGCGCTGGCGGCCTGGGCCGTCTGTAAGCTGCTGCGCCGCGCCCACGCGCCCAGCCGCCTTTTGTGCTGGCTGTGGCTTGCCGTGGGGCTGCGGTTCGTGCTGCCCTGGGGCATCCCACTTTCCCTGCCCCGCCCGCAGAACACCCGGCTGGCCGCAGCTGCTGACACCGTGCAGGAGTTGGGCGAGCTGCCGCTGGTCGCACCCCCGCCCGCTGTCTCCGCGCCCGCTGCGGCGCTGCCGTGGTACGCCCGGCTGACGCCCTGGCACGCGCTGGCCGCCGTGTGGGCGGTTGGCGTAGCGGTGCTGGCCGTGCGCGGTATCGTTGGGTACATAAAATTGAAACGCCATGTGGCGCTGGCCTGCAAAACATCGGACGGCTGCTACGGCGGGGCCTGCGTGACTGCGCCGTTTACCTTAGGTATTCTGCGCCCGCGCGTCTACCTGCCCGACGATTTGCAGGGAACCGCCCGGCAGGCCGTGCTGCTGCACGAGCAGACCCACATCCGCCGCCGCGACCCGCTGACCAAGCCGCTGTTCTACGCCGTGGTCTGCCTGCACTGGTTCAACCCGCTGGCCTGGCTGGCGTTTTGCACCTTTGAGCGCGACATGGAGGCCGCCTGCGACGAGGCCGCCGTGCGGGGCCGTCCCCTGCCCGAGCGCAACGCCTACTGTGAGAGCCTTCTGCATTTTGCCGTGCAGGGCCGCAGCATACCGGGCAGCCTGGCTTTCGGCCAGGGCAGCGTGAAGGAGCGCATTGTCCATTTGCTGCATTACCGCCGTTTGGGTGCCGGGGCATTGGCGGTCTGCGCCGCCGTGGTGGGGTTGAGCGTGACGGCCTGCATGGTGCGTCCGCAGGTCGAGGATGCCCCCGTCACCGCTGCGCCGCCCGCCACCGCCGAGACGGCAGAGCCGACCCCCACACCCGCACCGACCAGCGTGCCCGCTGTGGCTGCCGCTGCCCTGCCGACATTGGATAACGCTGCGAACAGCCCGCGCTTTATCTGCCCTGTCAAGTACAAATATATTTCCCGCTTTGCCACGAACGGCCACCGGGGCGACGATCTATGCGCTGCCGAAGGCACCGAAATTTACGCCGCCGCGGACGGTGTTGTACTGGCCGCGCAGGAGCATTACAGCTGGGGCAATTTTGTGGAGATCGACCACGGCACCGACGCGGACGGTCTGCGCTGGGCCACGCTGTACGCCCACATGCAGTCCTGCGCCGTGCAGGTCGGGCAGACCGTGACCGCCGGTCAGGTCATCGGGTACGTGGGCAGCACCGGCAATGCTACCGGCAACGCCTGCCATTTTGAGATGTATGTCAACGGCACACTGGTGGAGCCGCGGTATTTTACCGCCTACGACGGCAGCGATGCCGCCGAGCTGACACAGGAAAAGGCGGATGAAATCCTGGCCGAGGCCGTGCGCCGTGCCGCTTCCGACCAGGTGACTGCCGCCGATGGAGCCGCCCTTTCCGGCGTGGATCTCTTTACCCTGCCGGTCGCGCCCCCGCCGCAGGTCAGCGGCTATGACCCCGAAAACGGCCACCCCGGCATTGACTTTGCCGCCGAGGAAGGCGCAGAGGTTTACGCCGTTGCCGGTGGCATCGTGACCGCCGCCGACTACGATGTTGAAAAGGGCAACTATGTCGTCCTTGACCACGGCGGGCTGGAAACGGAGTATCAGCACATGAAGTCGTTGCTCGTCTCTGCCGGGCAGGCCGTGGTCCAAGGCCAGGTCTTGGGATATGTGGGCAGCACCGGCAATTCCACCGGGCCGCACCTGCACTTTGAGGCACGGCAGGACGGCGCGCCCGCAGACCTGACCGGGACTGCCCTATTAGCGGAGTAACAAGATGAAATACAGGCACTTCCCCGCCGCTGTATTGGCGGCGGGGCTGCTTTTTTGTACCCTTTTTTCGGGTTTTGCCGCCTATGCGGATGATAAAAAGGGCGAATTAACACAAAACCAGACCGAAGCGCGGCAGGAATATGAAGCCGAACAGGCAGCCTTAAACGAACTAAAAAGCGCCCAGGCGCAGACCGAGAACGAGGTTGCCGCGCTCACCGGGCAGGCGGCGGAACTGGCGGGGCAAATCACTGACGTGACTGCCGCCGTGCAGGCTGCCCAGACCGAATTGGATGTTCGCCGGGCTGCCACAGAAGCCGCCGACGCGACGCTGACTGCCAAGCAGACTGAATATGACGCGCGGCTCGCCTTGTGCAAGGAGCAGCTGCGGGCCATGCAGCGGCTGGACGGCGGCGGGGCGCTGTGGCTGTTGGCGCAGGCGAAAAGCCTGTACCAGGTGCTGACCTTTGACACGGTGCTGCGGCAGATGAGCGCTAAAAACAGCGCCGTACTGGCAGAACTGGACGCCGAGGCCGCAGCGCTTGAACAGGCCCGCGCCGAAGCCGAAACCGCCGCCCAACAGGCTGCCGACGCGAAAGCAGCGCTGGATGCCCAGCAAGCCGCGCTGCAAGCCACGCAGTGCGAGTTGGAGACGGCGCTTTTGGACGCGAACAGCGCCCTGACCGCACAGCAAGCCGCCGCCCAGGCCCAGGCCGCTGTGACCGACGCCGCGAAAAAAGCCTACGAGGCTGCCACCGCCGCGCTGGACGCCTACGTACGGGCGCAGAGCCAGCGCTACACCACGGCAGATTTACACCTGACGAGCCTAGCCTTTCGCTGCCCGCTGGACAGCTATGGGCGCATCACGACCCAGTTCGGCGAGCCTGACCCCTGGGGCATCCCCCACCGGGGCACCGACTTTGCCGCGCCGGGCGGCACGCCGATTTACGCCATTGCCGACGGCGTTGTCAGCGCCGCGCGGACCATGAACAGTTACGGCAACTGTGTACAGGTCAGCCACGGCACTGCCGACGACAGCCATTGCTATGACAGCCTGTACGCCCACATGAGCAGCATCGTCGTAGCCCAGGGCGACACCGTGCAGAAGGGTGATCTGCTGGGGTACGTTGGCAATACCGGCAATGTTTACGGCGCAGGCGGCGGGTATCACCTGCATCTGGAACTGCGGGTGGACGGCGGCAGAGTGAATCCGTTGGGGTATGTGCCGACATTGTAGGGAGGCTGTCTGCTTTGACTTTCGGGGATGTTTTATATTTTGTCGGCTTCCATGTCGAATACACCGCCGTGCGGGTCGGGCGCGGAGCGGCATTTTGGCTGCGGGAGCTGGCCCGGGCGCTGGTTCAACTGTTGGCCGTGGTGCTGCGGCCCCTGGTGCGGGCGGCGGCATATTTCCGTGCAGCGCTCATCCACCCGCACCGCCTTGTCGGCCTGCTGCTGCCGCTGGCGGCGGGGGCGGCGCTGGTTTTCTACGTGCGCACCACACTGGCACAGCCTTTTGTGCTTCGGGTCGAGGTTGGCGGCCAGACCGTCGGCTATCTGCCCGGTGAGCAGGCCTTTGAGGCCGCCCGCGCCGACGTGCAGGCTCGCATCAGCGGCGCGGCGGATTGGGATATCCAGCCCGAGTACACCCTTGTCTGGGGTGCGGGCGTGCAGACGATGACCGAACGCGAGACCGCCGACGCGATTTTGCGGGCGGCGGGCGGCGACATCACCGAGGGCACCGCCGTTTACATCGACGGCACGCTGCGGTACATCACTACCGAAGGCGACCACCTGCGCCGCTGCCTGTACGCCGTGCGCCAGCTCTGGCAGACCGAGGGGGTGCAGACTGACTTCGTCCACCCGCTGCGCCTGGTAGACGGCATCTACCCTGCTGTTGCCGTCACGCCCTACGGCACATTACTGGACGCCCTGCGGGACAGCGGGCTTTTGCAGGTCAAAGTCACCCGGTACGAGACGGTAACAAAAGAGCTGCCCTTTGAGACGCAGACCGTCGAGGACGCTGACCTGGATTTTGGCAAGACCGAGACGGTACAGGCCGGGCAGAGCGGCAGCGAGCAGGTCACAAGCGAAATTGTGACCGTGGACGGCGCGGTCGTCAGCTGCCAGGCCGTGGACGTGCAGCTTTTGCAGGCCCCCGTGCCGGAGATCATCCACCGGGGTACACGGCTGAAAAGCGGCATGATCGGCAAGCTCGGCACCGGCAGCTTTCTCTGGCCTGTGCCGGGGTATTCGGGCATCAGCCGGTGGGCTAATCTACCCTATGGCCACCGCGGGGTGGACATCACCGCGCCCTACGGCACGCCGATTTACGCCGCCGACGCGGGCACGGTCATCGCTGCCCAGTGGCACAATCACCCTACCGCGAGCTGGGGCTATTATGTGGAGATTGACCACGGCAACGGCTACAAGACGCTGTACGGCCACATGTCGTCCTTTGTGGTGCAGACCGGGCAGACCGTGACGAAGGGCCAGCTGATCGGCTACGTGGGGGCGACTGGCACCGCCACCGGCAACCACTGCCATTTTGAAATGTATTATAACAATGCACTGATCAGCGCAAGAAATGTGTTCCCGGATATATAACTGCCTGCCAGAACACTGCGGGCGGATGTGAGCATCCGCCCCTGCAATTCTACAATTCTTTTGCAAAACGCTTTACTTTTTACTTTGTATATGGTAAAATTCTTTCCATAGTAAAGCTACAAAAGCTCTCGTTCAGGTGCAATGACGCACACGAACGGGAGCTTTTTGCCTAAAATGAGGTGTTACCATGGATCACATCGACCGCAAGATCATTGACATATTGCAGCACGACGCGCGTATTCCCCTAAAAGAAATCGCTGACCAGGTATTTTTGTCCAGCCCTGCGGTGTCGGCCCGCATTGCCCGGCTGGAGCATTCCGGCACCATCACCGGCTATCAGGCCCAGGTGGACGCACCCAAACTGGGCCACATGGTCAAGGCGTTCATCAACCTGGACATGGACCCCCAGCGCAAGCCGGAGTTCTACCCCTATATTGAGAGCTGCGCCCATGTGGTGGAGTGCAACTGCGTCACCGGCGATTACAGTATGCTGATTGAGGTTTTGTTCGGCACGACGCAGGAATTGGACCAGTTCATCAACCACTTGCAGCAGTTTGGCCGCACGCGCACGCAGATTGTGTTCTCGACCCCGGTAGAGCACCGCGGTGTGCCGGTGGCGGAGCCGGAGGAATAAAAAACGCCTTTCTCAATGGAGGGATGAAGCCTTTGGGATATTACAGGTATCCCCCGCTGCGCAGCAGGAATATCCAGCCGGTCAGCGTCAAGGCCGAGAGCAGCGTCGTCAGGGCGATGCAGCTCGACGTCAGCACACCCTCGTGGCCCATGTTTTTGCTCATGACATAGGCGCTGGGAGTCGTGGGGCTGCCCAGCATGATGAGCAGCGCAATCAGTTCCTCGTCGCGGAACCCCAGCGCCACCGCGCAGGGCAGAAATACCGCCGCCAGCCCCACGGTCTTGATAAAGGCCGCCGCCAACGTCGGCCCCAGCTTTTTGATGGCCTTGGCCCCCTCAAACGAGGCACCGATGGACAGCAGCGCCAACGGCGTAGTGACGGAGGCAATATTGTTCAGCGTTTTGGTCAGCACTGCGGGCAGCGTGAACGGCAGCAGCGCATAGACCGTGCCGGACACGATACCCAATAAAATCGGGTTGGTGGCCACGCCGCGCAGCAGCTGCTTTGGCGTGGGGATACCACGCTGCTGTGGGGATTCCAGCATCAAAATCAGCACCGCAAAGATGTTGAACAGCGGCACGCTGCCCAGAATCATCAGCGGGGCCATGCCTGCGTTGCCGTAGATGTTCTGGATGAACGCCACGCCCAGCACAGCCGCACTGCTGCGGTAACCCGCCTGCACGAACTCCCCCACCAGCGATTTATCTTTGAGGAACCGCTTTGCCCCTGCCCACACAACAAGGATGCCGATGAACGTTGCGCCAAAGCAGAACAGAACGAACTTCGGCTGGAAATCGTGCAGGATGTCAACGCTGCCCATATCCAGAAACAGCATGATGGGCAGTGTGATTTTAAAGGTCAGCTTATCCGACGCCCTGCAAAATTCCGGCGGCAGAAAGCCCCACTGCCCCAGCGCGTACCCCGCCACCATGACCAGAAACACCGGCAGCGTCGCATTCAGGCTGAAAATCAGGTTTTGCATCGTGACATCCTTTCTTTTTAGAGAAAAAGAGAACTCCCACAGCGAAACGCTGTGGGAGTTCTCTTGGTGCGGAAGATGGGACTTGAACCCACACGTCATAGACACACGCACCTCAAACGTGCCTGTCTGCCGATTCCAGCACTTCCGCTTATTGCAGTGACTGCGAGAGATATAATAACACAATTCACCCCTAAAAGTCAAGCGTTTTGCGAAAGTTTTATCGGAATACACAGCACTATACACACAAATACCGCCGCCCCGGAAGAGATTCCTCTTCCGGGGCGGCGGTGCGTTTATGGAAGGACAAAGAGAATAGCGGTTTTAGGGGTTACGCGCGGTACTCCGCGGGGAGCTGGTCGATGGTGACATACTTCTCCATGGCCTCTTCCAGCTTCATGCCGTTTGCCACGGCGTCGCGGCGGCAGGCGTTGATAGCCTGGATTTCCTTCATCTTCTCGCCGGTCAGACTGTAACCCTTCATGGCGATCAGGGTGGCCGCCCAAGCGACCATCGGGATGACACAGAACAGGACGATGACGACCATATTCATACCGGGGGTGTACGGATCGTACTGGGTCGGCAGGCTCTCCAAGCCGATGAAGCTGACCGCCACACCGACAACGGTGGCGGACAGGCTGGAAACGAGCTTATCCACCAGGCTGAACAGAGTACCCATGATGCCGGGGATGTACTTGCCGGACTGGTACGTTTCGTAGTCAGAGCAGTCGGCGACCATCGGGATGGGCATATCCGCCGTAGCATAGTACGCACCGTAGCCGACGCCGAACAGCAGGATGAACAGAACCGTGTACAGGTTGAGCGCCAGACCGTTTTCACCCATGATGGACAGGGTGAAGCCGTCGCCCTTGCCCCAGAGCATCAGCAGGACAAGCACGCCCACATAGCACACCAGCGCCACGCTGACATAGCGCATCAGGCTGGCTTTCTGACCTTTCTTCTGGCTCGTGCGCACGGTCAGCAGGAAGAACGGAACACTAAAGACGTAGCCCAGCACCATCATGGGCAGGTACAGCCCGTCATAGTTGCCCATCATGCAGCCGTACAGCATACAGAGGACCGTTGTGTTGGTGGCGATAGACAGCGCCAGCTTGCAGCCCGCACCGGCAACCATCAGGCGCTGCATGGGCTTGTTCTCCTTGATGATCTGGACGTACTCGGAAACCTTGAGCTTTTCGGTCTTTTCGCCGCCGATGCCGAAGTACTTGGGCTGATCCTTTTCCCAGATGCCGATGACGGCCAGCAGGGTGAGCAGAATGGAAATGACGATGCCGACGGGAGCCAGCATACGGAAGAAGCCGGCGGAGCCGTAGCCGCCCTCGTAGTTCTTAGCCAGGATGGGCGCGAAGAACTGCATCGCACCCATGCCCAAGAGAGAACCGACGGTGTTGAAGATGGTGAACAGCGGGCGCTGCTTCGGGTCGTTGGTCAGAACGGTCTGCCCAGAGCGGGTGCAGCTGGTCTGGAAGGTGTAGCCAATGACCCAGACTGCGTACAGGCCGACAAAGGCAGCATAGCGGGCCCACATCATCGTGTCGGGAATCAGCGGGGTCACACAGTACAGCACCAGAATGCTGACAGCCATGATGAGGTTGCCGATGACCATGAACGGGCGGAACTTGCCGAACTTGCCGTTCGTGCGGTCCATCAGTGCTCCGATGATGGGGTCGGTGACAGCGTCAAACAGACGCATACCGGTGACCATGACGGAGGCAAAGATCATGGACAATGCCAGAACCTTGCTGCCGAAGGTCGCAATATAAGACAGCACCAGAACATAATACACGTTCGTGGCACCGTTGTTCAGCGGGAACAAGACCAGCTGATAAGGTTTGGCGCGGTTGACACTCTGCGCCTTTGCGTTTTCGCTCATAGGGTTGCTCCTTGTTGTGGGGGAGAATTTACTCAAAAGTCCCCGCCGGGGCCGGCGGGGAGCTTGCGGGGATTACTGGTTGGTACTGTTGTTGTCAGCGGGGGGCTCGGTGGCAGCGGCAGCCTTGGCAGCCTTGCTTGCCTTGATGCGCTTGACCAGCATGACGATGCACAGGACCGTCAGAACGGCCAGCACAACATCGAGGACGATGAGGGCGGTCTGCCACCACGGGGTGACCTTGACGATCTTGGTATCAGCGGTGAAGCCGTTCATCGCGCAGGAGTTGGCGATGACGTACAGGATGCGGTGGGTGGACTGGCGCATGGCCTGGACGACCTCGGGGCAGTCCTTGTACTGGGTGGTCAGTTCGGTAGTCCACTGTACGTCAGAGGAGTCCCAGCTGTCGGTACCGGCCAGTACGCCGTAAGCAGCGTCGAAGGTGCGCAGGGCAATGCCGCGGGCGGTGAACATCGGGTTACCGGAGAAGTCGGTCAGGACGAAGCCGTCGAAGCCCCACTCATTGCGCAGAACGTTGGTCATCAGGCCGGCATCAGCACCGGACCAGACAGCGCCCACACGGGCAAAAGCGTTCATAACAGCCTTAGCGCCGCCCTCGGTGACGGACATCTCGAAAGGCTTGAGGTAGATCTCACGGATGGACTGCTCGTTTGCCCAGGTGGAGATGCAGCGGCACTTGGTCTCGCTGTCGTTCAGGGCGAAGTGCTTCATGTAAACATAAACGCCCTTGGATTGGATGCCGCTGATCTCAGCAGCAGCGATCTTGCCGGAGAGGAAGCCGTCCTCGGAGTAGTACTCAAAGTTACGGCCGCAGTAAGCGTTGCGGTGGGTATCCATGGCGGGGCCGTAGAGGCCGGAAGCGCCCAGATCCATAACATCGTTGCCGATGCACTTGCCGACTTCTTCCATCAGTTCGGTGTTGAAGGTAGCAGCCATGATGTTCTCATCGCTGTAAGCGCAGTAGTTGGTGGAGATACCGGTCAGAGACTGGGTGAAGCCCTGGGGGCCGTTATCGTCCAGGGTGCTGGGCTTGGAAACGCTCTGCACCATGGCGGTGTTGTGGTAGCCCTGGCCGATCAGCTTAGCCATCTCATCAAAGGTAACCTGGTCGAGCAGCTTGTCCCAATCGGGGTCATCGTAGCTCTTGCCAATCATCATGCCCAGGGTCATGCCGTTGTCGGCACCCATGGTGGGCATAACAGCGTCAGAATCGGGGTCAGCGGTATAGTTGCCGGTCATGTTCAAGTCGGCAATCAGAGCCTCGTTGGCTTCCAGGGTAACGACCTGGGGCCAGGTGCCCTGCCAGTCAGAGCGGGACAGGTAGTTAATGCCGTCCATACCGTAGTAGCTGGGGTCGGCATTGTCGAACTGGTTGGTGATGGCCTCACCGGTGACAGCGGAAACGCTGTAGGTGTCCTTGTCCAAGCTGGCAACATTGTAGTTCCAGGCCATATCGGCGTTGCCGTCGGCGGTCATGCCGTTCTCAACGGTGTAGCCCTTGGCGGCCAGCACGTTGTTGATGGCATCGTGAGAATCGTGGGCAGCGGTCAGGTAGTAGTCACCGGCATCCAGGATGTAGGTCTTGGCACCGTTGGCATCGTATGCAGCCAGTTCGCTGCGGGGCACGTTGACGGTAACGGTCTCGGAAGCACCCGGCTCGAGGATCTCGGTCTTACCGAAGCCGCACAGTTCAACAGCGGCCTTCTCGACCTTGTTCTGCTTATCGTAATCGGTGTAGGGGCTCTGGAAGTAGACCTGCACGACCTCTTTGCCTGCCACGCTGCCGGTGTTCTTGACATCAACGCTGACATTGAAGCTGTCGGTAGCGGCATCATAGCTGGACTTAAAGTTGGACCAGTCGAAGGTGGTGTAGCTCAGGCCATAGCCGAAGGGATAAGCAACATTGGCGTTGTAGTCGTAATCGCCAGCGTTGCCCTGGCCCAGGACAGCGTCCTCATAGCGGGTCTCATAGTAGCGGTAGCCGATGTAGATGCCCTCGCTGTAGACGTTGTAGTACTTGTTGCCGTCCAGCATGAAGTCATACCACTCAGCATTGTTGTCCTCGGTAGCGTTGGCGTACTGGGTGCCGTAGAAGTTAACCAGAGAGGGAGCGGTGCTGTTGTCGTTGCAGTAGGTATCGACCAGGTGGCCGGAGGGGTTGACCTCGCCGGTCAGGATGTCGGCAACGGCGTTCAGGCCCCAGGTGCCGGTGTAGCCAATCCACAGGGCGGCGTCGACGCCGTAGCTGTCATCGGTCAGGAAATCACATTGCATAGCGTTGGTGGAGTTGATCAGGACGATGACCTTATCGAAGTTCTCGCGGGCCATAGCCAGCAGGTCTTTCTCCTCCTGTGTCAGTTGCAGAGCGTCGGTGCCATCGGTAAAGCCATCGATGGGCACATCATACATCTCGCCAGCCAGGCGGGTGATGGTGATGATGGCAGCATCGCCATAGGAGGCAAAGCTGTCCTTGACGGCGTCGGTGTAGACATCCATCGGAACTTCGTTGACATGGTAGTCAGAGCGGACGTTGATGCCGGTAGCATCGGTATCCTTGGAGGGGTTGCGGGGGAACTTGCTGCCTTCGCCGGTCAGGTAGAAATCCCACAGGGTGGGGTTGACTTCCAGGCCGTCGGCTTCCAGGGCTTCCTTCAGGGTGGGAGCCTTGGAGGTGTCGATGTCAGCAGAGCCGGTGCCGCAGGTGGCGATGCCAACGCTGGAGTGGCTCAGGGTAGAGATCTTGCTGCCAGCGGCCAAGGGCAGAGCACCGTTGTTCTTCAGCAGGACAGCACCCTCGCCGGTGAGCTGCTCGGCGATCTCCTTGTCGTGAGCTTCGAGATCCTCGACAGAGTCGAAGCCAGTCTCGAAATACTTAACACTGTCATCCTTGCCAACAGTCTTGTTGGTGGAGGTCTTGAGCGCGATGTTGACAGCCTGGGCACTTGCATTGGCCAGGTTGGTGCCGACACAGGCTGCACCGAAAGCCACTGCAGAAACGCCGGTCAAGACGCTCCACAGGACAACGCCGCCGCCCTTCTTCTTGTTCTTTGCCATAAATCTTTCTCCTTCTCCTTGTTTTGTATAAAACAACCGCGGAGTGCAGTGTGTTTCCAAAATTACACCCAGTTTGCGCTGGTGGACTTTTTCTTAGTCAGCTTGTAGTCCGGGTTCGGGGCATCGACCTTGCGGAAAACGGCATCGTCGATGCTGTCCCCTGCCACGGCCTGAACCTTCGTCTCACCGTTCAGCTTGACGCGGAACTTGAAGATGTGCTCCCCTGCCTGCTCGGCCAGCTTTTCGCCGTTGACATACAGCGTCACGTTTTTCTGGTTCGAGTAGACCTTGACCTCGATCTCACTCTGGGTGCGATCCACAAAGCGCTTGGAGCAGATGTGCACGAACGGCTCGTCGCTCCACCACGCCTTATAGATATAGAAGCTGTCCTTCTTGGTCTTGCGGTCGAAGGTGATCAGGCCCTTGTGGTTCATGCCCGGCTCGCCGCCCTGGTCGCGGGCATCGGCAGCGAAATCGTACATATTCCACACATGGGTGGCCCACAGCCATTTGTGGCGGTCGAAGCAGCGCAGCATATACTCATGATAGATGGCCTGATACTCTTCGGTGTGATCGCCGCGGTGCGGGTGGTCGCTGTGCAGGTTGGGCATACCCTCGGCACCGTACTCACTGAAGCCCAGCGGGCGGTTCGGGTAGCAGAGGTGGAAGAAGTCCATCCACAAATCATTCAGGAACAGGCCCGGCACGTACCAGCCCAGGTACAGGTTCCAGCTGACCAGGTCAGTGATGTGGGCCACCGGGTTGAAGGGGCCGCACATCGCATAGCAGGCCAGCGTGGTCAGGCGGGTCTTGTCCATCTCGTGGCAGAGATCATTCAGCACATGATGGTTGTCGCGCATATCGCGGTTGTCCTTAGTGCTGATGGTGATCTCGTTGGAGACGCCCCAGCAGACGATGCAGGCGTGGTTGTAGTTCTGGACGATCAGCTCCTTCATCTGGCTGATCGTGTTCTCGCGGCCGTTGGGCATATGCTCGGAAATGTAGGGGATCTCGGCCCAGACGACCATACCGGCTTCATCGCAGAGGTCGTAGAAGTACTGGTCGTGCTGGTAGTGCGCCAGACGGATCGTGTTTGCACCCAACTCCTTGATGAACTGCATATCCTCGTCGTGCATCTCCCGCGTTATGGCATTGCCCAGCCCCTTGCGGTCCTGATGGCGGGAGACGCCATGCAGCGGATACGGACGGCCATTGAGGAAAAAGCCCTGCTTGGAGTCAACCGAGAAGCTGCGCACGCCAAAGCGCTGGCTGACCTCGTCCTGCACCTCGCCGTTCAGCACAAGGCGAACCACGCAGGTGTAGAGATACGGGTCACGGACACCGTCCCACAGGTGCGGGTGCTCGATCGTGACGGTGGTGTCGCTGCCCTTGCCGGAGACGACCTCGCTGCCGTCAGCCTCGTAAACCGTGAACTCAACCTCACCGTCACCCTCGGTCCAGCTCTTGATATTGATGTCGGCGTTGGAGCCGTTGACGGTGGGGGTGATCTGCACGCCCGGGCCGCCGAGGTAATCCAGCGCAAGGTGGTTCTTGTTGACGACCAGCAGCGTCACATCACGGTAGATGCCGCCGTAGAAGGTGAAGTCAGCCTTCTGGGGGTAAACGCGGTCGTTTTTGCTGTTGTCGACCTCGACGGTCAACTCATTGTTCTCGCCCAATACGGTGGTGATATCCGCACGGAAGGTGGAGTAACCGCCGTTGTGGCTGGCGACCTCCACGCCGTTCAGCGTAACTCTTGCGCTGGCATTGACACCCTCGAATTGCAGCCAGACCTGCTGGGCAGCAACATCAAAGGCGGGTGCCGCGAACTGCGTTTTATAGGTGCAGGTGCCGCGCCAATAATCATTGCCGCCGTCCTGACCATCGATGTTGTTCCAGGTGTGCGGCAGATCGACGGCGACGGTCTTGCCGTCAGGGCCGGTGAACTGCCAGTTCTTCATCAGCTTGGTCGTGCTTCGCATTGCGCCCTCCTGTGTTGTTTTTTATCGTATTTGTATTGTAGCGAACTGTTAAATTCTTCGCAATAGGTTTGCGAAAAGTGGTATTTCTGGTGTGATATTCGGTTTTTTGCCCACAAAAAAGCCCGCCCCATCTTTGTGCAGCTTGCACAAAGATGGGGCGGAAAATTTTACATTCAACTCTGGGCGGGTGGCAGTACGATTTTGACTGCAAACAACTCGCCCCGGGGTTCGGTGGCCATGCTACCGCCGTATTTCTGCACCACGCGGCGGGCCACTTTCAACTCATATCCATGGCGGCGGCCATGGTCAGGCTGGCTTTCCGCCGGGTTGGGACCAATGACATTGATAACGCCAAAGCCCTGCCGTTTGCAGACCAGCAGGTCGATCATACGGTGGTCGGCGTCCCGCTGCTGGGCGGCGGCATCGATGGCCTGATCCAGCAAATTTGAGAACAGCGCGTAAAGGTCGCCGGGTCCCAGCGCCGCCAGGCAGGTGCCGTCGGCCACACAGTTCAGCCGGATATGCTGGGCCTCGCACAATAGGCTCTTCTCGGTCAGGACGACATCCACGACCTCGTTGCCGGTGGCAGCGTTGGCGTCGTACATCCGGGCGGCCTGCTCGGCTTCGTTCAGGCTTTGGGCCACAGCTTCATCGGGGTGCAGGCGGCGCAGGTCGGCGATCTGGACCTTCAGCTCATGGCATTTGCGGTTGATAATTTGTACATTCTGCCGCGCGATTTGGTACTGTTTGCGCTGACGGTCGTACAAAAGGTTCAGCGCGTCCATCTCCTTCTGCATCGCCGATTTTTTGAAAAGCTCAGTCTGCAGATAGAGCAGTGTCAGGCAATACAGCTGGGTCAGCAGCGACGGCGCAACCACCGCCGAAGGCTCCAGCCCAACGCGCAGACTGGTATGCAGCGCAAAAAACTGAAAGACAAACATCACACCCAGCAGCCCCGCACTGCTTAATTGCCGCGGGCCAATGTGATAGATTCCATCCTCCGGCATCGTGCGTGCCACCGTATACCGGATAATGATGCAGCAGGTAACGGTAAAGCCCAACTGTCCCAGCAGCATCGGCGTACTGTGCAGCGGCAGATGGCGCATTCCCAGCGCCTGCGCCACCCAAATCAGAACACGCCACAGCTCGTAGGCCGACTCCGACGTCAACACGATCCAAACGCTGCAATAGGCACTGGCTGGCCAGTCCAACAGGGTGCAGAGCCGGGTCGATACCATGGCCCAGGTGAAATAGCCCCCATAAATCACCAGCAGCATTACCGGCTTGGTGTGACCACCGTTTGCCCAGACGATGGCCTGCGCAAACGGCACCGCCGTGATAAAATTGATGATGCTGCGCAGAGCAAAGTTTTCACGCTTTTTCAGTGGCAGGCAGTAGGCCAGCTCTGCGCTGCAAAGGCCAACCGCGCAGACCAGCAATGTCAGAAGTGCATCCACTTACAGCGCACCCCCGACATAGGCGGCCAGCGCCCCCAAAAAGGCCGTGCGCTGGCGGCGGCTGATTTCCAGCCGCTGCTCCCCCACCAGCACCAAATCATCCTGCACGCCCTTGACGTGGCGCAGATTGACAAGGTAGCACTGGTTGCACCGGGCAAAGTGGTAGGCAATCAAATCTTTTTCGGCCTTTTGCAGGCTGCCCCTTACCGACCAGGTATCGGCAGTTGTGTGGTAGTGCAAAAGACGGTCGCGGGTCTCCAAATACAAAATATCGTCGGTGTCCAGTAATTGCACCCCGCCGCCGACCTGCAGGGCCACCTGCCCGCCGCGCCGCCGCTGGATGCGCTGCAGGGCGCGTTCCAGCTTGGTGCTGAACTGGTAGTAGCTGACCGGCTTGAGCACGAAATCCAGCGCGTCGACCTCGTACCCGCGGATGGCATACTGGGCCATGTTGGTGACGAAGATCAGCACGACCTCGGGGTCAAGCTGGCGGATGCGCTCGGCCGTGGGCATACCGCCCAGGCGGGGCATCTCAATATCCAGAAAGATGATGTCAAAGCCGGGGCGATACGGCTCCACGATCTGGGAGCCATCCGCGAAAGGGGTCACATCCAGCTTGCGACCGCTCTCCTGCGCGTACTTTGCGATAAACCCGCACAGTTCTTCCCGCACGGCGGTGTTATCCTCGACTACGGCGATCTTTGCCATGGCGCTGTCCCCTTTCCTTTACATATATATGTATTATGACAAGATTTCACCAAAAAAGCAACGCCCTTTGGCTGAAAAGGTGTTGCTATTGCCAAATCTTCAGCGGTCCGGCTCACAGTCCAGGATCGAGGGGATGTTCTCCCAGCGTTCCGGCTCGCTGTGGTAGCGGTCATGCAGCCAAGCCACAGCGGCGTCCAGCCCCGCCTGATTGCCTTCAAACTCCTGCGTTTCGATTTTTTCCTCGGCAGTATGTTCAATGCTCCACGGCCCAGGCCAGACCTGGGCCGTCAGGTACTCGACTTTCTTTTTGCCGCTCTCGTCGCTTGGGTCGGGCTTTTTGCCCGGCGTGATGACATAGCGCATCCCGCCCTCGGCCCCGGAATAGGGGTTGCCGTTGTGGAACCAGTGGTAAATGGGGAAAGCATCGAGCATACTCTGCGCACCTCGCAACAAAAAATACCCTGAAGCGAAATGCTTCAGGGTATTTTGGAGCGGGATACGAGTCTCGAACTCGCCACCTACTGCTTGGGAAGCAGTCACTCTACCGGATGAGCTAATCCCGCATCAGTGACTGCTATTATACCGCAATTCAGGTGGGTTGTCAAGAGGGGCGGGCGGCATATATGCCGCCCCTACTGCGGTGGATTTTGTAGGGGGCGGCGTCCCCGACGCCCCGCGGATGGGCAATCCCTTTATATCATACTGAACAAATCCACCTGGCTGGTCTCGGGCAGATTGCCCAGGGCACCGACGGCGCGGAGCTTGTCAAAGACCGACTGCGCCACGCCGCTGGCCTGCTGCAATTCCTCCACCGAGATATACTCTTGGCCGTGCATCGTGGCCTGCTCCAGCGCCACAGCGGCGGCATCGCCCAGGCCGCGGATGGCCGTGAACGGCAGACGGACCTTGCCGTCCTCGACCACGTACTTGCTGGCGTAGCTTTTACCCAATTCAATGGGCAAAAACTCGCAGCCGCGCTGCAGCATCTCGTTTTCCAGCTGCAAACTGACAAGGGCGTCATCGTCCTTGGCGGTGCGCTCGTCTTTTGGGATCTTCTCGTTGTCCTTCAGGTGCTGCTTTGCCACGCGGACGCCGCCAACGGCGGCCTCGTAATCGATATCCGCGCCGCGCACCGTGAAGTACACCGCGTAGAAGATGGCCGGATGGTAGACCTTGAACCACATCAGCCGGATGGCCGCCATCAGGTAGGCCACGGCGTGGGCCTTGGGGAACATATACTTGATCTTGCGGCAGGATTCGATATACCAGTCGGGCACGTCGTGCTCGCGCATGGCTTCCTCCCAGCCGGGCTTAAAGCCCCCTTTGGCGACCTTGCCTTTACGCACGGCCTCCATAATGTCAAAGGACATCTTCGGTTCCAGGCCCTTGCGCAGCAGGTACAGCATGATACTGTCACGGCAGCCGATAACTTCCGCGATGGTACATGTGCCTGAACGGATAAGTTCGTCGGCGTTGCCGGTCCAGACATCGGTGCCGTGGGACAGGCCGGAAATCTGGATAAGCTCGGAGAAATTCTTCGGTTGTGCGTCCAAAAGCATCTGACGCACAAAGTTTGTACCCATCTCCGGGATGCCGAAGGTGCCGGTTTTGGAGCCGATTTGCTCTTCGGTCACGCCCAGCGCTGCCGGGCTGGTCAGCAGGCTGTACACCTTCTCGTCGTTCATCGGGACCGAGTCGATGGGGATGCCGGAGTATTCCTCAAAGAATTTGTAGAAAGTCGGCACATCGTGGCCCAGCTCATCCAGTTTGAGCAGCGTGTCGTGCAGATATTTAAATTCAAAGTGGGTGGTCAGCAGGCCGCCCTTGACATCGTCCGCCGGGTGCTGGATGGCGCAGAAGTCGTAGATATCGAACGTATCCGGCACGACGACCATACCGCCGGGGTGCTGGCCGGTCGTGCGCTTGACGCCGGTGCAGCCCATGACAAGGCGGTTTTCCTCGGCACGGTTGACGGTCTTGCCGCGCTCCTCGAGGTACTTTTTGACGTAGCCGTAGGCCGTTTTGTCCTGCAAACCGGAGACGGTGCCCGCCTTAAAGACGTTTTCCTTGCCGAACAGTTCCTCGGTATAGCGGTGGACGTGGGACTGGTACATACCCGAGAAGTTCAGGTCGATATCGGGTTCCTTGTCGCCGTAGAAGCCCAGGAAGGTTTCAAAGGGAATGTCGTGGCCTTCGACGATCATTTTTTTGCCGCAGACCGGGCAATTTTTGTCCGGCAGGTCGAAGCCGTCAAAGTGGATGCCGTCGTTGATCCACTCGCTGTGCTTGCAGTTGGGGCAGAGATAATGCGGCGGCATCGAGTTGACCTCGGAAATGCCGGAGAAGTGCGCCACAGCCGACGAACCGACGGAACCACGGCTGCCGACCTGGTAGCCGCCCGCATTGGAGTAAGCCACCAGACGCACGGCGATGACGTACAAAACCGCGTAGCCGTGGCCGCAGATGGAGTCCAGTTCCTTTTTCAGACGCTTTTGCAGCACATCGGGCAGCGGGCTACCGTAGTCGCGGGCCGCGTGTTTCCAGGTGTCGTCGCGCAGTTCCTGCTCGGCGCCCGGGATGCTGGGCGGGTAGGTGCCCTTGGGGATGGCGCGCAGGTTGTTGTCGATGGTGGCGGCGATCTTGTTGGGGTTCGTCACCACAATTTCATACGCCTTTTCCTGCGGCAGGTAGCTGAAATCTTCCAGCATATCGGGCGTGGTGCGGAAGTAGAGCGGGGCCTGGTTGTCGGCGTCCTTGAAGCCGTTGCCGGCCTGCAAAACAGCACGATAGATCCAATCTTCCGGCTCTTGAAAGTGGGAGTCGCCGGTGGCGACGACCGGCTTATGCAGGTCCTCGCCCAGTTTTATGACGGTGCGGTTGAAGTTCTTGATGGCTTCGATGGAATCCACCTGACCGTTGCGAACCATGAACTCATTGTTGCCAAGCGGCTGCACCTCAAGGTAATCGTAGTAATCGGCGATGCGCAGCAGCTGCTCATAGGGCTGGCCCGCCACAATGGCGCGGTACAGCTCGCCCGCTTCGCAGGCGGGCGAAAGCAGCAGACCCTCGCGATACTGGTTCAAAAGACTGCGGGGCACGCGGGGCTTTTTGAAGAAATACTGGGTGTGCGCCGCGCTGACAATGCGGTAGAGGTTTTTGAGGCCCACCTGGTTTTGCACGAGGATAATCAGGTGGTAGTATTTCTTTTTCAGCACCTCTTTATTGCCGCCGAGACCGGTGTTGATGGCCTCCACGGTGTGGATGTCCTTCTCCTGCAAGTCGGTCAGCATGACTTCAAAGATGCGGGCCAGCGCCATGGCATCATCGACAGCGCGGTGATGGTTGAAGGGCGGGATCTCCAGATGTTTGTTGATGGTGTCCAGCTTATAGTTGCGCAGGCCCGGGAACAGCGCCTGGCCCATGGGCAGCGTGTCGATATAGGTATTCTCGTCCCAGCTGACACCCGCCTTCTCCCCCGCTTTGCGGATGAACAGCATATCAAAGCTGTGGGCGTTGTGGGCAACGAGGATGTTGTCCCCGCAGAACTCTTTGAAGGCGCGGATGGCTTCCTCCGGCGTGGGGGCGTCGGCGACCATGGCGTCATTGATGCCGGTTAGGTCAACGACCTTCTGCGGGATGGGCTTGCCGGGGTTGACGAAGGTGCAGAACTTCTTTTCTTCGTTGATCTTACCGTTTTCCACAAAGACGGCGCCGATCTCGGTCAGCCGCTCGGTGTTGGAATCAAGGCCGGTCGTCTCGGTATCGAACACGACAAACGAGCCGGACAGCGGCTTCTGCGCCCCGCCGTAGACGGCGGGGATCATATCGTCAACAAAGTAGGCCTCGCAGCCGTAAATCAGCTTGAAGTTCGGGTCCGTCTCGTGGATGGCGTCGGTGGCAAGCATGGCCTCGGGGTAGCCCTGGCAGACGCCGTGGTCAGTGATGGCGATAGCGCGGTGGCCCATGCGGTGGGCCAGGCGGACAATTTTGCCCGGGTCGTTGAAGCCGTCCATTGAGCTGGACTTGGTATGCAGGTGCAGCTCGACGCGCTTTTCGCCGTCGGGGGCGGTGTCCTGGCGCTGCTGGCGTTCAACCTGCAGGACGTCGTAGGGCAGGATGACAAAGTCGTGCTCGTACTTATCGTACATATAGTTGCCGCGCACGATAAGGGTGGTGCCGGGCTTGAGGTTCTCCCACTTGGACATATCGGCGTCCTCGTCGCCCAGGACTTTCAGGTTGACGGAGCCGGAGTAGTCGGTGATGGAGGTAAAGTAGATTTTGCGGCGGCTGCCCTTGACCTCGGTGGCGAAGACATCGCCCCAGACTGTGACCTTACCGCCATCGCCCAGATCGTTCAGATGGCGGATGTCGGCAGGCTTGAAGGTCTTGCCGTAGAACAGCTTGACCGGCTTGTTCGTGAGGGCCAGCCCCTCGATCGTAAAGTCGGGCGGCGTCTCCTTGGCCTCAAACTTGACGGCGGGGACTTTCTCCTGCAAGTACTGCTCAAATTCTTCTTCCGTGCGCGCCTTTCCGCTGTCGGCAAGGCGCACGATGGGCAGCGAACCGGTGCGCTCCTGGATGAGTTCGGCCAGCACGCGGGGCAGCTCGACGCTTTCCAGAATCGGGCGGCCCGCGTTGACATGGATGGTGATGCCGTCGTCGCCGAAGGTGACAGGCTCGGTCTTATCCAAAAAGCCGTTGACCGGCATTCCCTGCCCCTTCAGTTCCTCGATCATCAGACGCACGGCCTCGGGGGTGATATTCGGGTAAGCAAAGTAGCTGCGAACCTGCAGTTCATACCCGGCGAACACCTCGGCCAGGGACGCACAAAGACGCCCGCACAGCGCCTGGTCCAGGGGTTCAGCACTGCGCAGGCAGATAACGACCTGTCTTTTTGTGCGGTAAAGTTCCACGCGGTCAACAAGCACGCTGCCGAACGCCGCGCAGAACTGCTGGTCCGCCATAAACTGCGGCCAGACCTGAGTGACAAATGGTTTCAAGGAAATTTTACCTCACAAGTGGATAGCATATTATAGGAGGCGGCGTCCCCGACGCCCCGCGGGCGGATATGGAATCCGCCCCTACGGAGTTTTGGCTTCCCCCCTCGGGGGAAGCTGTCTGCGAAGCGGACTGATGAGGGGCAACGCTGCCTATATTACCCGTAAATGGGTTGTTGCGGGTACGCCGCCCCTCATCCGGCCTTCGGCCACCTTCCCCCAAGGGGGAAGGCTTTTGGGGAGTGTTTACATCTTATGGATCTCGTCCAGCAGCTGGCCGACAATATCGCCTTTCAGCATACGGATCTTCTCCCCGCGGATGAAGAGCAGGGCCTCGTCCTTGCCGCCGGCAATGCCGATATCAGCGTCGGATGCCTCGCCGGGGCCGTTGACAACACAGCCCATGATGGCGATTTTCAGCGGCTTTTTAAAGCCCTCGTCCCGCAGGCGCTGCTCGACCTCGTTGGCAATCTCGATCATCGGGTACTGGGTGCGGCCGCAGGTGGGGCAGCTGATGATCTCGGGCCCTGCCACGGCATAACCCACCGCGCGCAGGATATCATATCCGGCGTAGACCTCGTTCTCGGGTTCGTCGGTCAGACTGACGCGCAGCGTGTCGCCGATGCCCTCCATCAGCAGGCCGCCGATGCCCATGCCGGACTTGATCAGACCCATGCGGTTGCCGCCTGCCTCGGTCACACCGACGTGCAGGGGGTAATCCGTCTGGCCTGCCAGCAGGCGGTAAGCCGCCATCATGCGGGGCACGTTGCTGGATTTAATCGATATAACGATGTTATCAAAGTCATATTTCTGCAAAAGGCGCACATGGTACATGGCGCTTTCCACCATAGCCTTCGGCACAGGCGCACCGTATTTCGCCAGGATGTGCTTTTCCAGGCTGCCGCCGTTGACGCCGATGCGGATGGGCACATTCTTGGCGTTGCAGGCGTCGGCCACAGCCTTGACGCGGTCGTCGCCGCCGATGTTGCCGGGGTTGATGCGGATTTTGTCTGCACCCGCGTCCAGGGCGGCCAGCGCAGCGCGGTAGTCAAAGTGGATATCAGCCACGACCGGGATATCCACCTTCTCTTTGATGGCGGCCACGACGGCGGCGTCCGCCGGGGTGGGCACCGTCACGCGGACGATCTGGCAGCCCGCCTTGGCGACGCGCTCTGCCTGGGCCACGTTGCCCGCAATATCCTTGACGGGCACATTCAGCATAGTCTGCACGGCAATCGGGTTCGTGCCGCCGATTTTGATATTGCCAATCTTGACTTCCTTTTTCAGTTGACGCTGCATCGTTGTTTCTCCTTTATAAGAATCGTGTAAGGTCCTGCAATGTGACCAGAACCATCAGCCACACCAGGGCCACCATGCCCGCTGTGTTGACAAAGCCCTGCACGCTGTCCGGCACAGGATGGCCGGTCAGCCCCTCCCACGCGAGGAAGAGCAGCTTGCAGCCGTCCAGCGCCGGGATGGGCAGCAGGTTGAAAATGCCGACATTGATGGTCAGCAGCGCCATCAGGGACAGCACATCCCGCCAGCCATAGCGCACAGCCTGGCTGACCGCCGACACCGTACCGATGGGGCCGGACAGTTCCTCCATGCCTGCCTGGCCGGTGAACAGCTGCCAGAAGCCGCCCAGGATGGCCCCGCTGTAATAGCGGAACATCTCCCCGGTGACGACGGCGACGCTGTGTACGCTGAGTTTCTGCGCTGCCACGCGGAAATCCGTGGCATAGCTGACGCTGCCGTCCTCGTTCAGCGTGGGGCCGACTGTGACGGCGGGCAGGGTCACGACCTCGCCGCCGCGCAGGACTTTCATCGTGTGGGTCTTTTCGGTGCCGTCAAAGACATCGGCCAGTGTGTAGATGGTCCAGCAGGGCTTGCCGTCCACCTGTAAAATCGTATCGCCGGTCTGTAAAGTCTCGGCGCTCTTGGCACCGTCGCTGAAATCGGCGATCGTCGTGCTGCCGAGCCTGCCCTGCGAGAGGACGAGCACGAGCAGCACCACAACGCCGAGGACAAAGTTCATCAATGCGCCGCAGAGCGTGACAAAAAAGCGCTGTCCGGCGGTGGCATCCTCAAACTTCTGGCCGCTGACTGCCAGCGGAAAAAGCGCCGTTTTGCGGGGCGGTTTCGGGGATATCTTCCCTTCCTCGGCCTCATCGTCATCTTCCGGCGGCGGGGTGCTGAACAGGTTATAGCCGCCCAGCGGCAGTAGACGGATGGAATAGGTCGTTCCGTTTTTCGTTTTGGACCACAGGCGCGGGCCAAAGCCGATGGAAAATTCCTCGACATGGATGCCGCAGTGGCGCGCGGCCATAAAGTGGCCGAGTTCGTGCACCAGAACAACGCCGCCGAACACGAGCAGCGATGCCAGCCCGGTCAGCAATGCAGTCATAGGCACCTCACAAGTAAAGTATTGGACATAGAGTCGTAGGGGCCGGGCATGCCCGGCCCGCGCGTGTATGGCAGGCAGGAGTCTGCCGGAAAGCTGAGGGCCGCACATGTGCGGCCCCTACCGGGCAGTTCCAATCAGATATGTGCTTCCACATAGGCTCTCGCCATGCGGTCGCACTCGTGGACGTCGGCGAGGGTGTAGTCGCCGCCGAAGGTGTCGCTGTCTACGATGCCCTCGACCAGACGGCCGATATCAAGGAAGCCGATTTCATCCCGCAGGAAATGCGCAACGGCGGCTTCGTTTGCACCGTTGGCAGCGCAGGGGGCCAAGCCGCCCTTGCGGATGGCCTTCTTGCAGGCTTTCAGGCAGCGGAACGTCTCGTCGTCCGCCGTGCCGATGCTCAGATGTGTCAGCGCGGCAAAGTCCAGTTCGGGCACCGGGCTGGGCAGGCGCTCGGGCCAAGTCAGTGCGTACTGGATGGGAATGCGCATATCCGGCACGCCCAGCTGTGCAATGACCGAGTGGTCGGCAAACTGCACGGCCGAATGGATGATGCTCTCCCGCTGGACGACAATTTGAATTTTATCTTCGGGCAGGCCGAACAGCCAGGCGGCCTCGATCAGTTCCAGGCCCTTGTTCATCAGGGTGGCAGAGTCGATGGTAATTTTTGCCCCCATGTTCCAGTTCGGGTGCTTGAGGGCATCGGCCTTGGTTTTGCCGCGCAGTTCTTCGGTCGTCATGCCATAGAAGGGGCCGCCGGAGGCCGTCAGCAGAATTTTTTCCAGTGTTTTGGCGCTGTGCTGATCCTGTAAGCACTGGAAAATCGCGCTGTGCTCGCTGTCCACGGGCAGCAGGTGTACGCCGTTTTTCCTGACAGCGTCGGTGACGAGGTGGCCGCCTGTGACAAGGCTCTCCTTGTTCGCCAGCGCCAGGTCGTGGCCACTCTCGATGGCGGCCAGCGAGGCATCCAGGCCCGCAATGCCGACGACGGCATTCAGCACGGTGCCCGCGCCGTCCATCGTTGCCAGCTTCCGCAGGCCGTCCGCACCTTTCAGCAGCTTCGGTGCGTTTGCCTGCCCTGCCAGCGCGGCGGACAGCTTTTCAAAGGCTGCCGGGTCGGTGACGGCAACGTACTTCGGGTGGAACTCGGCAATCTGGGCCAGCAGCTTGTCAACGCTGGAATTGGCCGACAGGCCGAACACCTCATAGCCGTGCATACGGCAGACGTCCAGACTCTGGGTGCCGATGGATCCGGTGGAACCCAGCAGGGTGATAACTTTACTCATTTTGTATTCCCTCACAACAGATAGAAGAAATAGCGTACCGCGATGCAGACGAACGGCGCAATGAACATGACGCTGTCAAAGCGGTCCAGAATGCCGCCGTGCCCCGGGAAAATCGTACCGTAGTCCTTGATGCCGACCTGGCGCTTGACCGACGAGGCGAACAAATCGCCCAGGATGCCCAGCACCGACGCCACCGCGCCCATGCCCAGCAGCACCAGATAGTGGCGCGGCTGTACCTGGATGCTGAGGACGTTGTGCCTGGCGGACAGCAGCGAGTAGACCAGCGTCAGCACACAGCCGGCGGCCATGCTGCCCAGCACGCCGCCCACCGCGCCCTCTACGGTCTTGTGGGGGCTGACGATGGGGGCCAGCTTGTGCTTGCCGAAAGCGCGGCCCGCGAAATACGCGGCCGTATCCCCGCCCCAGGCGAAGCACAGGATCAACAGGATAAAGTAGATGGCGTCATAGCGGTACTGGTCAAAAGGCAGCATCCGCTTTAAGTGGATGAGCGAGTAAAAACAGAACGTAATAACGCCCGAAAAGTAGACAAATCCCGTCAGCTTGCCGAAATCCAGCGTTTTGACATGGGCGATCTGGCAGACGTTGTAAAACAGCACCGTCAAAAATGCGGCGGGCAGCAGCAGACTGCGCACCATCTGCGAGGTGCTGAGCATGACCAGCAGGGTCAGCGGCACAGCGGCAACGTAGAGATACCACTGCTTTTTGCCAAAGCCCATGGCGGAAAAAACCTCATGAATGGCAATCAAGCAGATGGCACTGAGTACCAGATCGAACAAAAACGTGTCAAAAAAGCCCAGAACGACAGCCAGGACACCCAGGCCGACAACGGCGGTGATGATGCGGGTCTTCATAAACGGTGGTTCCCTTTCGCGGAATAGATTTTATTGCAATAACAGCCTATGCGGGCATATCCGCAGATATCCCCGCACAGGCTATCGCTCATGAAGGCATCAGACCTCCATGATCTCCTTGTTCTTGTCGGTGCAAGTATCGTCGATGAGCTTGACGTACTTGTCGGTCAGCTTCTGGGTCTCGTCTTCCAGCTTCTTCTGGTCGTCCTCGGTGATCTCGCCGGCCTTCTTCATAGCCTTGAACTTATCCATGGCGTCACGGCGGATGTTGCGCACGGCGGTCTTGGCTTCCTCGCCCTGCTTCTTGACGTCCTTGGTCAGCTGCTTGCGGCGTTCCTCGGTCGGGGCCGGGAACACCAGGCGGATAACCTGGCCGTCATCGATGGGGTTGATGCCGATATCGCTGGTCTGGATGGCCTTGGAGATGGGCTTGAGCATCGAGCGGTCCCAGGGGGAGATGGTCAGGATGCGGGCCTCGGCCACAGCGACGGCGGCAATCTGCTGAATGGGCGTGGGGCTGCCGTAGTAGTCCACGGTGACTTTGTCCAGAATGGCGGGGTTGGCGCGGCCTGCGCGGATGGAAGCCAGCTCATGGACAAGGTGGTTGACGCTGGCGTTCATTTTTTCTTCAAAGGGTTTCGTCGTGCTGCTCATAGGTGATTCTCCTTATTTTTAAAGTAGTATAGGGGGAAAATATGAAATTTTCAATTTCGGGTCTTACTCTTTGACCAGGGTGCCGACCATCTCGCCCTCGCAGGCTTTGGCAATGTTCTCGGGCTTGCCAAGGTCGAACACGAGGATGGGCAGACCGTTGTCACGGCAGAGGGTGGCAGCGGTGGAGTCCATGACAGCCAGGCGCTCATCCAACACACGGGTAAAGGTCAGCGTGTCGTAGCGCACGGCGTCGGCATATTTGTGAGGGTCTTTGTCGTAGACGCCGTCCACCATCGTGGCCTTGAACATGGCGTCGGCGCTGATTTCCAGTGCGCGCAGGGCGCTGGCGGTATCGGTGGAGAAGATCGGGTTGCCGGTGCCGCCGCCGAAAACGACGATCTTGCCGCTTTCCAGCGCGGCGATGGCCTTGTCGCTGGTGAAGCACTCGGCCACCTGGGGCATGAAGGAGCTGGTCATAACGACAGCGTCCGCACCCTGCTGGTGCAGGGCGTCCTTGACGGCCAGTGCGTTCATAACGGTGGCCAGCATACCGATCTTGTCGGCGTCCATGCGGTCCATTTTGCCGCTGGAACGACCGCGCCAGAAGTTGCCGCCGCCCACCACAATGGCGATTTGGGTGCCCAAGTCGTGCGCGGCCTTGATGCCCGCGCAGATGGAGGCGATGGTTTCCTCATCAAAGCCGGTTCCCTTGGGGCCGGAGAGTGCCTCGCCGCTGACTTTCAGAAGAATACGTTTATACTGAATTGCCATAAAAAACACCACCTGTAAGTATTTTGGCGGTCTACCCTGCCGTGCAGGCATAGTAAACCATTCTTTTTGTAGTACATTTTACAATAAATCCGGGATAAAGTAAAGCGGTGGAGGAAAAAAAGAGGCCGCCCAAGCTGGACGGCCTGAAACTTTGTTGTGTTGTAGGGGCCGGGCATACCCGGCCCGGGCGCATACGACAGGCACTTTCTACCGGGCGGCTATAATTTTCAGTTCTCTTCGCAGCACCAGCCGCCGGGTCTGCTGCTCGGCTCGGCGCTCCATCGGGGATTCCAGCGTCAGGCCGTCCAGCGGCGGCGCAGCGGGCAGGGTGAAGCAGAGTTCCGTGCCAGGCCCCTCCCCCACGGCCAGACCCCAGCCCATGGTCCGGGCATAGGCGGCAATCAGCGGCAGGCCCAGCCCGCCCGCGTGGAGCAGACGGTCGCTCCACCGTCCGTCGGTCAGCAGCGCTTTTGCGTCGGGCGGCAGACCGGGGCCGTTATCGCGGTAGCAGAACTGCTCCGGCGCACAGACCAGCGTGATGGCGGCGGCCCGGTCAACAGCCAGTGTGTTGGAGACAAGGTTCGTCAGCAGACCGTTGAGCAGCGATGCATCCCCCAGCGTGGGAAGCACATCCAGCCCTGCGGCCTGCAATTCTATCGTGAAGGGCAGCGCGTATTGCGCGGCTTCCTCCCGCAAAATTTCGCAGATTTCCCGCAGCTGACCCAGCAGGTCGATGGGCCGCGGCTCACAGGTGCCATGCAGCAATGCCGCCGTGGCCGCGTCCGATGCCTGGTCGCCCAGGCGGCGCAGGCAGAGCAGCTGCGTCTGCAATTCTTCCAGCAGCGGCGTCAGCTCGGCGCGTTCCGCCGGGGTAGCCGTGTGATCCAGACGGTCCTGCAGGACCTCAAAGGCATTCTCCATGCAGTCGAACGAACGGCGGAACCGCCCGCGCAGCCCGCCCCGCAGCGCCAGCAGTGCCGCGTTTTCCTCCTGATGAACCATGGTGGACACCTTCTTTATTTCATTTCAGTTTCAGGGTGCGGTGCCGAGCCGCACGGCACCGGCCGCAGGGGCGGATCCCATATCCGCCCGCACCTTATAAGTACTGTTCCGTCTTATCCCGCAAATCTTTCAGCAGCCCTTTGAACAGCTGCCCATTGGAGAGTACACCGTCCGCCGGGCGGCCGCTGCGCAGGCATAACGTCCGGTAAGGTTCTTCGCCCCGCTTTGCCATGGCTGCCGACATACGATTCAGCGCCGAAGTCACGGTGCCGATCTCGATGCCTTCCTCCGCAGCCACGTATTGCTGCAGGCTGCCGATCTGCTGCGGTTTGTCCGCGTACAGGGCGTACAGCAGCATCCGCTCGGCATAGCGGTAGCCGCTCAGCGTTTCGGGCGCGCCGTAGGCATCCAGCACATCGTCGCAGCACTGGCGCAGGTAGTACAGCTGGTGCTCATCCTCGTTCGTGCCCATGCGGTAGACCTCATCAAAGAGATTTTTCATGCCGTAAGGGCGCAGCATGATCTGGTACTGGGAGAACAGCCGCAGTGCCTTGCGGGCGGCGGTTTCCTCCGGCACAGGGACCAGCACCAGAACCGCTGGTTCCGGATCAAGCTGCATCGTGCCGATCTCCTGCAAGACCTCGGTCACGCCGGGCTTGGTCAGCAGCGCGTCCAGCACCAATACGTTGGGGCGCAGCCCGCCGTGCAGCAGTTCCAGCACCTCCTGCCCGGTGGCCGCAATGGCTGCCGCGCGGACTTCATCGCTGTGGGTCTTGGCAAACAGGCTCATCGTATCCCGGTCCAGCCGGGAGCTGAAGGCGAACAGCGCCACCACAGCAGAGGTTTTGGGCAGGTTCGGGGTCTTGCGCGTTTTTCCGCCGGCCGTCTGCGGCCGTTCATGCAACAGTACCGCCATCAGCCCACCGCCGATCCGCAGAGGTCGTACAGGACAGCGGGCACCTGCGCGGGTTCCACCGCATTTTCATACAGAAAACGTGTGAGCATCCCGACGCGTTCCTCCCCTGTATCACACACCATGCACTCCACCGCCGGGGCTGTGTCCCGCTGGGCACGGATGCAGTAGGCATCGGCTTCGCGCAGCAGCGTGTAGGTCACTGTCCCGGCATCTTGCAGGTCTGCCAGCGCGGACAGTTCCCGTCGGTAGCTTGCAATCAGTTTGGCTGGCATAAAGGCTCCCCCTCACATACTTTCGCAGCGTAAACTGCGATGGTTTTATTACCCTACTATAATTCAACCGATGTGCGGGATTCAATCCACACTGCATATACGTTTTTATACGGCAAGTGCAAGATTTGTAGTATTATAGCATTTTATATAGAGATGTGCAAGATAGATACGAAAGTGGTGCTATGACAATATAAAATCGTATGTTACAGGATATGTCCGCCTTCGCACAACAAAATTTGTGTTTCACCCTTGACATTTCCCGCAAAAAGGGGTAAACTAATTTAGTCAAATGACGTGGGCCCGTAGCTCAGTTGGGAGAGCGTTCGGTTCGCATCCGAGAGGTCAAGGGTTCGAATCCCTCCGGGTCCACCATAAATCCTCACCGTGTTGTGGTGGGGATTTTTATTTTTACCATAAGATTGCACAAATTTTTAAAGGCCGCTTTGCACAAGATTTACAAAACCGGCAGTAGGCAAAATGCCTGCTGCCGGTTTTGTGTATTGACTTTTGGGGAATAAATAGTTATAATTAGAATCGTTCTAAATTGAAGTATTGCAAGGAGGTCTTGCGCTTGGTCCCGATTTTATCCTACGCGCAGCACTACAAAAAGTACTATACTGTGCAGTTTGAGGGCGCGGCGGCCACGTATGGGCTGAATCAGCTGGAAATCGACATTCTGCTGTTCCTGCACAATAACCCGGAGCTTTGCACGGCCAGTGACATCTGCCGCTACCGTGCGCTGGCAAAGTCCAATGTGTCTGCGGCGGTGGAGCGGCTGCGCAGCCGCGGGGTGCTGACCGTCTCCCCTGCACCGGGCAACCGCCGCCAGCGGCTGCTGGGCTTTACCGACGAAGGCTACACGATGGCTGCGGCGCTGGCCGAGATCCAACGCCGCAGCATCGAGCCGCTGTTTGCCGGCTTCACGCTCGAGGAACAGCAGGCCTTGCAGGACTATCTGCGCCGCATGGATGCCAACATCCTGCGCTGCTTACAAAAGGAGTAATCGTATGACATACCTTATCAAGTTTATCGTCTGCTTTGCGGCAGGCATCGGCGCGGGGCTGGGCACCGGCTTCGCGGGCATGAGTGCTGCGGCGGTCATCTCCCCCATGCTCATCACGTTTTTGGGCATGGACCCCTACATGGCCGTGGGCATCGCGCTGGCAAGCGACGTGCTGGCAAGCGCGATCTCGGCCTACACCTACGGCAAAAACGGAAACCTGGACATTAAAAACGGTGCCGTCATGATGGCGGCGGTACTCTGCTTCACGCTGGTGGGCAGCTATGTAGCCAGCCTGCTGCCCGGCACGACGATGGGCGGGTTCTCGACCTTCATGACCTTCTTGCTGGGCGTCAAGTTCATTGTGCGGCCGGTCATGACGACGAAAAACGCCATGAACGCTGTCAGTGCCCAAAAGCGGTTCATGCAGTCGCTGCTCTGCGGCGCGGGCGTGGGCTTTATCTGCGGATTCGTCGGCGCGGGCGGCGGTATGATGATGCTGCTGCTCCTGACGTCGGTGCTGGGCTATGAACTGAAAACCGCCGTCGGTACGAGCGTTTTTATCATGGCATTCACAGCGTTCACCGGCTCGGTCAGCCACTTTGCCATCGGTGGCGCACCCGATCTGTTCTGTCTTGTCTGCTGCGTTCTCAGCACGCTGCTGTGGGCTCGCATCGCCGCAAAGTTCGCCAACAAGGCCGAGCCTGCCACCCTGAACCGCGCCACCGGCGTGGTGCTGGTGATTCTGGGCGCAGTGATTATGGCGGTGAATTATCTGTAAGATTTCCTTTGTCCCATAAAGCACAAAAATCCATCTCAAGCTTCTCGATTGGGATGGATTTTTCTTTCCTGTTATTTTTGTAGCAACAGTACCCGCAGGGTGAACCACTCGTTCTCCCAATGCAGGGTCAAGGTGCCGCCATGGTTTTCGGCGGCGGCGCGCACGCTCTTTAAATCGTACCCACCATGGGCGCTGCGTTTGGGCAGACCGTCGGCGGCCAGCTCTACCGGGCTGGCGCAGTAGTTTTCAAACCGCAGCATCACAAAACCGTTCTGTGCATAAATTGCCACGCGGATGAGCCGTTTTTCCGGGTCAGGCTCGGCGGAAACGCTCTCGGTGGCGTTATCCAGCGCCGTTCCGACGATCGTGCATATTTCCCCTGTCGAGAGGAAATCCAACAGCTTGCCGTCGGCTACGCAGGTCATATTGATGCCGTGTTGCTGGCAGTACAGGCTTTTCGCGGTCAGCAGCGTGTCCAAAACCGGGTTGCCGGTCTTGTTCTCGGCCTCATACTTGCGGATGCCGCTCTCCATCTCGGCCAGGGCCGCGTCCTGTTTGGCCTGATCGCGCTCGGCACGGATGGCCGCAATCTGCATTTTCAGTTCGTGGTAGCGCCGGTTGATAAGGCAGATGTTTTCTTTGCTCTGTTTGTACTGCTCGTACTGGCGGCGCAGGACATTGTCCATGGCGGTCAGCTCGCTGTGCAGGGCATTCTCCCGCAGTTGCTCATGCTGGACGCTCAAAATCAGCACGCCTGCAAAGTCCACCAGCGTGCGGATGTAGAAAACGCTCATCGTCGCCTCGCCATTGGAGACAAAACTCAGATTGCTGACTGCAAAGACCGTGACCGCCATGACCACCGCCATCAGCATGGCTGCCGTGGTGATGGTCAGCCGGGCCGCCGTAGCTCGGCGCTGTTCAAACAGATACAAAAATCCATATAGTGCCGCATAGACCACCGCCAGCAGCACCAGCGAGAGCGGCTTGCCCGCCCCCTGCTGCGGCCACAAAACGCAATGCAGCTGCCATTCCACGCTGGCGGCCAGCTCGGCCAAAATGAACGCTCGGGCACAACTGTACCCGGCTTCCAGCAGGTTCATGGCCCGCGTGCCCCACAAGTAGAGATAAATCCACCCGATGGCCGCCGTCATGCAGGGTATCCACCACACCAGCGGCACGTCGCCGGTCAGCTGCAAAAAGACAGCCAGCAGCCCCGCCCAAACGACGGTAATGCCCCAGCAGAGACGTTTGTCCATGCGCGGTGGCATGGCCTGGGCATACAAAACCGCCGCCAGCACCTCTGCCAAGGCCGTGTACAGGCGCGGGATATCCGGCAGTGTCGTCATGCGCCGTTCTCTCCGATGTAATCGGCCAGCGCTTCCAAAAACGCCTTGCGCCGAGGGCGGCTGACCTGCAGCTGGTGCGGGCCGACCTGCACGGTGTTCATCTGCACGCTGGAAACATACGCCAAATTGACCAGATAGCCGCTGTTGCAGCGGGCGAAGCCATGGGGTTCCAGCTTTTCCTCCCAGGCTTTCAGTGCGCCGGGAGCGGAGAAATCACCGTCCTCGGTGTAAAAATGGATGCGGTGGCCCTCGCTCTCGATGTAATAGACCGATGCTTCATCCAGCCGCCGCATACCACCGTCCACCGGCACGGCCAGATACCGCCGCGCCCGCCGCGCCAGCTGGCCTGCGGCCTTTTGCAGCTGCTGCGAGAAGGCAAAATACGGCACCGGCTTCAGCACGTAATCCAGTGCGCCGACGGCGTACCCCTTGATGGCGTACTGGGCCATGTTCGTAATGAAGATGAGCAGCACGTCACTGTCCAATGCGCGGATGCGGCTGGCGGTCTCCATGCCGTCGAGGTGCTGCATCTCCACATCCAAGAAAATAATGTCGTAGACAGGCCGATATCCTTCCAGAATTTCCACACCGTCGGTGAACATCGTCACCTCGATCTGGGCGTCGTACTGGCGCATATAGCGCTGCACATAGCCCATCAGCTGGTCGCGGACAGCGGCCTCATCCTCTACGATGGCGACGCGGATCATTGCAGTTCGTTCTCGCAGCGATCCAGCACAGCGGCGATGACCTGATCCATGTCGTAGTATTTGTACTCACCCAAACGGCCGCCGAAGATGACCTTCGGCTGAGCGTCGGCCAGCTTCTTGTACTCGGCATAGAGTGCGCCGTTCTTGGCGTCGTTGACCGGATAGTACGGCTCGTCGCCGGGCTTCCACTCACTGCTGTACTCGCGGCTGATGATGGTCTTGGGCAGGTCGTTTCCGTTCTCGTCCTTGCCGAACTCGAACCACTTGTGCTCGATGATGCGGGTCCACGGTGTCTCGCGGTCAGTGTAGTTGACGGCGGCATTGCCCTGGAAGCTGGGCTTGTCCAGCAGCTCGTTCTCGAAGCGGACCGAGCGGTACTCCAGCGTGCCGAGCTTATAGCCAAAATAGGCGTCGATAGGGCCGGTGTAGACGATTTTGTCCGCCAGTGCATCCAGTTCCGCTTTGTTCTCGAGGTAATCGGTGTTCAGGCGAACCTCAATGCCATCGAGCAGGTTGGCAATCATCTTGGTGTAGCCGCCGATGGGAATGCCCTGGTACAGGGCATTGAAATAGTTGTTGTCGAAAGTCAGGCGCACCGGCAGGCGCTTGATGATGAAGGCCGGCAGATCCTTACAGTCGCGGCCCCATTGCTTCTCGGTGTAGCCCTTGATGAGCTTTTCGTAGATATCGCGGCCCACCAGGGAGATTGCCTGCTCCTCGAGGTTCTGCGGCTCGTGGGTGATCTCCTTGCGCTGCTCCTCGATTTTTGCAGCGGCCTCCTCCGGGGTCACAACGCCCCACATCTTATTGAAGGTGTACATATTGAAGGGCAGCGAGTACAGCTCACCCTTGTAGTTGGCCACCGGCGAGTTCGTGAAGCGGTTGAACTCGGCGAATTTTGTGATGTAGTTCCATACTTTTTTGTTGTTGGTATGGAAAATATGGGCACCGTACTTGTGGACGTTGATGCCCTCGATGTTTTCGGTGTAGATGTTGCCCGCAATGTTCGGGCGCTTGTCCACGACGAGAACGCTCTTGCCATGGGCTTTGGCTTCGTGGGCAAAAATGGCACCGTACAGGCCGGAGCCGACTACGAGATAATCATACATAACTTTTTCTCCCTTAATCGCGGCGGAAAAGGTCGCGGGTGTAAACTTTTTCTTTTACATCGTCCAGGCAGGCGTCATAGCGGTTGGCAATGATAGCCTGGGACTGCGCCTTGAAGGCATCCAGGTCGTTGACGACCCGCGAGCCGAAGAAGGTCTCACCGTCTTTCAGCGTCGGCTCATAAATGATGACCGTCGCGCCCTTGGCCTTGATGCGCTTCATGACACCCTGGATGGAACTCTGGCGGAAGTTGTCGGAGTTCGACTTCATCGTCAAGCGGTACACGCCGATTGTGACAGGCTTTTCCTGCGCTTCGTCGTACTCGTTGTCCTCGCCGTAGCCGTAGTAACCCGCCAGCCGCAGCACGCGGTCGGCAATGAAATCCTTGCGGGTGCGGTTGGATTCCACGATGGCCTCAATCAGGTTTTCCGGCACATCGGCGTAGTTCGCCAACAGTTGCTTGGTGTCCTTGGGCAGGCAGTAGCCACCGTAGCCGAAGCTGGGATTGTTGTAGTGGCTGCCGATACGCGGATCCAGGCAGACGCCGTCGATGATCTGCCGGGTGTCCAGGCCCTTGCTCTCGGCGTAGGTGTCCAGCTCGTTGAAGTAGGCCACGCGCAGCGCCAGATAGGTGTTGGCAAACAGCTTGACGGCCTCGGCCTCGGTAAAGCCCATGAACAGCGTGTCGATGTTTTCCTTGATGGCACCCTCCTGTAAAAGGCCCGCAAAGGTGTGGGCCGCCTCCACAAGGCGCTCGTCGTTCAGGTCGGTGCCCACGATGATGCGCGAGGGGTACAGGTTGTCGTACAGTGCCTTGGACTCCCGCAGAAATTCCGGGCTGAACAGGATGTTGTCCGTGCCGAATTTTTCCCGCACGCTGGCCGTGTATCCCACCGGGATGGTGGACTTGATGACCATGATGGCGTCTGGGTTGTACTGCATGACCAGCTTGATGACGGCCTCCACCGCGGAAGTGTCAAAGTGCTGGGTCTTGCTGTCGTAGTTGGTGGGGGCCGCAATGACGACGAAATCCGCACCGGTGTAGGCTTTTTCGGCGTCCAGCGTAGCGGTCAGGTTCAGTGGTTTCTCGGCGAGATATTTTTCAATGTATTCATCCTGGATCGGCGACTTGCGGCGGTTGATGAGATCCACCTTTTCCGGGATGATATCCACGGCCCAGACCTCGTGGTGCTGCGAAAGAAGGGTCGCAATGGACAGGCCCACATAGCCGGTGCCCGCGACCGCGATTTTCAAGTTTTTGTTCATGGTATCGTTCCTCACGCTTTGCGCGTATTTATGGCATATCTTTTAAAAGTATACCATACTTTGCGCGGAAAGTCCATCTTCAGCAAACAAAAGTCTTTTCTACCAATTTTTGCGGCGATATTTTGTTACTTTTACGCATTGACGTCGAATGCGGTTGGTTTTTATACTTATTTTGTATGGATGTATACTTTACTAGGAAAGCTGTGATTTCTATGCGTACCTCCCCTGCCCGCCGCCGCGGTTTCACGCTGGTGGAACTGATTGTCGTGCTGACGATCCTTGCCGTTCTGGCCGCCCTGCTGATTCCGGCGCTGACCGGGTACATCGACAAAGCCAACGAGGCCAAGGTTTTGGCCGAAGCCCGCACCGTTCTGACGGCAGCGCAGGCCACTGTGTCTGAGGCGTATGCCAAGGAGCAGCTTGTGTCCAGCGACGGCGTTATTTATGATAAACCGGCTGATAAGGCTGCTAATGATATGGCAAAGCAAATATGGGAGCTTTCCGAGCTTGACCCCAACAACAAGAAAATCACCTGGCGTTTTACAGTGGCAGGTCTCAAAAACCCTATTCTGACGCCAGGCGTGATCGATACGTTTGAATACTGCAACGGTGCCTACCGCATCACCTACCATGCCATTGGTACGGAGGAATACCCCTCCGGCTGGGACAGCGCGGAGAAGGCGACGGCACTGAAGCGGCCCAGCCTTGATGATGGCGGCAAACCTCTCTTGGAGTCCAGTGATTATGATCCGGAGCATTGGCATTAGCGCAATGCAGATTTCTTGCATCACACCATATCGAAATAAACCCAATGCATTGATGATAAAAAAGCCTTATTGCTTAAACGATATATATAATCAATATTGTTTAAAACGCAATCATTGGAAAAGCCGTCGCAAATATCATAACAAATATTCGACCATGCATCGTCCTTTTCTTCTTATTCCACAAATTTTATTTTGACAAGCTTTCTCCCTTCTGGTATAATCTTGCCTTAGATTGTCGCCTCCAAATTATGAGGGAGGTGAACGCTTGAGTTCTCAGGAAATAATTTTGCTGCTTACTTTTATTGGCAGCTGCATATATGCCACTGTTTCCATCACACTGAAAGTTCTTGAATTTCTCTCAAAATACAAAATCAACCGCTGACTTTTGTCTAAGTCAGCGGCTAAAACGCGGCAATCATTAAAAAACAGCCTTACGTCTACCGTAAGGCTGTTTTGTGGTGCACCATCGGGGACTCGAACCCAGGACCCACTGATTAAGAGTCAGTTGCTCTACCAACTGAGCTAATGGTGCTTAATAAAGCAAACCCACGAACCGGGCTTTCCGCTCGGCCCGTGGGCTGCTTACTTTTTAAGAGAAGCCGGCATCTACCTATTTTCACAGGCCGTTTCCAGCCAACTATCTTCGGCACAAGTGAGCTTAACTTCTGTGTTCGGAATGGGAACAGGTGGTTCCTCACCGTCATCGACACCGGCCATACCCTGACCAACGTCAGCTTCTCTTCTTAGAAGGCATATACCTTCAAAACTGAATATCGAACTGCTTGCAGCAAATGAAGTATCAATCGAAAATGGGGTCAAGCCCTCGACCTATTAGTACACGCTTGCTCAATGACTCGCGCCACTTACACATTGTGCCTATCAACCTTGTAGTCTTCAAGGGGTCTTACCTGATTATCTCAGTGGGATATCTTATCTTAAGGCCGGCTTCACGCTTAGATGCTTTCAGCGTTTATCCGATCCGAACATAGCTGCCCAGCTGTGCCACTGGCGTGACAACTGGTGCACCAGAGGTTCGTCCATCCCGGTCCTCTCGTACTAGGGACAGCGCCTTTCAAATATCCTGCGCCCACGACAGATAGGGACCGAACTGTCTCACGACGTTCTGAACCCAGCTCGCGTACCGCTTTAATTGGCGAACAGCCAAACCCTTGGGACCGAATACAGCCCCAGGATGCGATGAGCCGACATCGAGGTGCCAAACCTCCCCGTCGATGTGGACTCTTGGGGGAGATCAGCCTGTTATCCCCAGGGTAACTTTTATCCGTTGAGCGATGGCATTTCCACTCACATACCACCGGATCACTAACTCCAACTTTCGTTACTGCTCGACCCGTCAGTCTCGCAGTTAGGCTCGCTTCTGCGTTTGCACTCTTTTGCTTGATTTCCGTTCAAGCTGAGCGAACCTTTGAACGCCTCCGTTACTCTTTAGGAGGCGACCGCCCCAGTCAAACTGCCCACCTAACAATGTCCCCCGCCTTGATTCAAAGGCGCAGGTTAGAATTCCAATATCGCAAGGATGGTATCCCAACGGCCACTCCACAAATGCCAAAGCACTTGTTTCCCAGTGTCCCATCTATCCTGTGCATGCAACATCGAAACCCAATATTAGGCTACAGTAAAGCTCCATGGGGTCTTTCCGTCTTGTCGCGGGTAACCGGCATCTTCACCGGTACTACAATTTCGCCGGGCGGGCTGTTGAGACAGTGCCCAAATCATTACGCCTTTCATGCGGGTCAGAACTTACCTGACAAGGAATTTCGCTACCTTAGGACCGTTATAGTT